>TARA_B100000686_G_scaffold62969_1_pt1 | contig 21007 bp, 19 predicted proteins | sample TARA_B100000686 | Tara Oceans TARA_B100000686 (sample SAMEA2622733) | marine metagenome | biome: marine biome (ENVO:00000447); feature: marine epipelagic mixed layer (ENVO:xxxxxxxxx); material: "saline water (ENVO:00002010), including plankton (ENVO:xxxxxxxx)" | depth 150 m | reverse complement strand
CCGTAGAGTCGCTTAGCATTCAATCCAAGAATTTTTTCTTTTTGTGAATCACTGAGATCTTGACGGTTACGCAAATGTTCTAGGTTTGCAGGAAACTCAGTATCCCAGTGCGGGAAATCAGAAGCAAACACTACTATGTCTTCGCCAATAATATCTAATGTAGCGGGAAGCAAACGTTCTTCCGCTTCACAAGAAATAAATATATTGCGGGATTTCAAATAATCGCTTGGTTTTTTTGATAACAATGGAGCATCTACATGCCCACGTATATGAAATCGCTCATCCATCCGGTCTAACATATATGAGACCCATCCGCATCCTGCTTCAAGGAAAGCAAGTTTTAGGTTAGGGAATTTTTCTGGGATACCAGATAGAACGATGCTTACAAATTGTTTCATTTGGAAAAAAGCGTGCCCGAGCGAATGGACTTGAGCGAGGTTTTCGAAAAGAAATTCATCGTAACTTCCAGTAAGTCTCCCTCCTGCATGCACTGCAAGAGGGACGTCAAGTGATTGGGCTGTCTCAAAAATAACGTCGAATTTTTTATCCCCATAAAGATATGGACCTTCAGGTAGCATTCCTCCTACCATACCCAGTTTGGTAACGCACCTTTCAAGCTCTTTGGCCGCACTAACAGGGTTTTGAATTGGGAGCATCGCGACACCTTTGAATCGTGAATCAGCTTGCATGTATGTGTGATGCAGCCAATTGTTATAGGCTGAGGAGCGCGCCTCAGCAAAATCAGACTCTCGGATCCAGCCGGCTCCCAAGCTCCCGGTAGGGTAGAGAACTGAAAAATCCAGCCCTCCTCGCTCAAGAGCATCAACCCAAACAGCTGTATCAACTACACGAGTACCAGCACGGTTGCCAAGTGTATTATCGAACCCGTCTCTTGGCGCACCTGCGCTTAACCGAGGACGCTCATTATATGGAGCTTCCAGAAAAGGCCTGATGCCTTCGTCTGTGTCGCGAACATGGCCGTCCGCATCAATTGTTAGAGTCGCCATAGTGAGACCTCCTCTTATTTAGCAAAATATGCTAAATTTCAAATAATAATATCTCTTTTTCGGAAATATTTGACATGTGAGCTCGATATAGGTAATTTGCCCGATACGAATTGGTGCAAACCGTTCCTATTTGGCCTGCATCAAAGGAGGATAAGAATGCGAGTATATCGCTTATTTAGTATTGCAATGATTTCTATGGCGTTGCTAGCTTTTGGCATTGCTTGTGGCGGAGAAGATCCAACTCCTACGCCTAAGCCTGCCCCTACCGCGACACCGGTTCCAGCAGCCGCTCCTACAGCGACGCCGGTTCCTTCTAGCAGCGGCTCTTCAAGTGCTGCTCCTACAGCAACGCCTGTACCGCCTACTGCAACCCCAGAGCCTAAATTTGATGCAGAGGCATATTTTGGCAATAAGACTATCAGGGTTATAACAGGTACTAGCCCAGGTGGAGGGTATGACGTTTTCAGCCGGTTGGTTTCAGCCACCGCAGAGAAATACTTCCCTGAAAGTACACGATTTGTAGTTCAGAATTTACCTGGAGGAGGCCAGTACAGAGGGCTTAGAGCTTTGCTGGATGCTGACCCAGACGGCTTGACCACTGGTCCCGTTCACTCTCGATGGTTCCAGAGGCAGGCTATTGTCGGGGATATCACTGATTTTGATTTGGAAAAAATATACATCCTTGGTTCACCTACTTTTTCGCCTAGAGGTGACGTGTTTTGTGTAGACAAAAAAGTCGCTTCGTCTTGGGAAGAAGTCCTCGCTCTCGGTCGGCCTCTACTCATGGGAGCTGCCGGCCCTGGTAACGAGCCTGCCGTTGAGTTCATGGCAAAGAACGGTGGCCCATTCAAGTTAGTTTATGGATACGGCGGTACTTCTGAAATAATGGCTGCATTTGACCGAGGTGAGTTAGATTTCACTAACAGATGCGGACCTAGCACGGCTGGACGACTATTTCCTGAATGGGCAGAAGAAGGCCGTTTGGTGCCACTGTTTTACGAGAAAAAGCCAGTATCCTCTGACTACTTAGCGACATTAGGATACACAGGTAAATTGCCATCTTTCCTCGATCTTCCAGGATTAACGGTAGACCCGAAGCAGTTAGAGGCTTTACAGGCTAATTTGCTTGTTACTGATCTTTCGCGAGTATTCATTCTCCCCGAGGGAGTACCAGCTGATGTTAGAAAATATTGGCAGGATCAATTTGACAAGATCATGGTTGATGAAGGATTTATAGAATCCCTTGGTATCGCTGGTTATACCGATGATTATGGGTATGGTAAATCAGATGAAATGCTTGATATCGTTCGACGTGTACGAGATCTAGATCCTTCAACAAGGGAATTGGTTCTTGAAATGAGCGGTGTTGGTAAGTTAGTAGTTAATTAATATTAAATATGCTCGGTACAGGAATTTCCTGTACCGAGCATATTTATATCATCCAGGAGGGATGAATGTGGGAAGCATCTGTTAGTGCTGCTCAACAATTATTCAGTCCAGGCCCGTTAATTGCATTTGCAATCATTACGCCAATAGCTCTGTTTAATGGAGTGATGATTGCTGGTGGAGTACCTGTTTTTATTCTTTTGTTAAGCTTCGCTTCTCAGCTTGATCCATTCATTGCTTTGCCTGCTGCTGTTTTTTACGCTGCTGCTAATGATGCTACGGAACCTATCCCATCAATATTAATCGGAGTTCCAGGTTCACGTGGATCACAAGCGACAATTATTGATGGATATCCAATGGCCCGGCAAGGGAGAGCTGGTGAAGCTTTAGGCGCCGTATATTTATCTTCCCTTATCGGTGGATTAGTAGGCGCAGCATGCCTGATGGCCGTTTTGCCCGTGGCTCGTGAAATTCTAAAAGTCTTTGGGTCAGCTGAATTTTTCCTTTTGGGGCTATTGGGAATCGCCACAGTTGCTCTTCTAAGTACAGGAGCAATGGTGAAAGGGCTACTTACCGCAGCTTTTGGACTTGCAATTGCTTTAATCGGCTTTTCTCCCATTAGTGGCGAGGTAAGAGCAGACTTGGGTATTGGCTATTTATGGGAAGGTTTGCCCTTGGTCCCTATGCTTCTAGGTTTGTTCGCGATTCCTGAATTAGCAAACTTGGTCGTTAGTAATACTTCTATTGCTACAGATAGACTCGATGAAGTTTTAGCTGGTTCAAGTGGGGACGTAAAGAAAGGCATGCGCGCTGCTCTTCGCCATAAATGGTTAATTGTTAGATCATCATTGATCGGAGCGTTTGTGGGAATGATGCCGGGATTGGGTGCGGTACCAGCTCATTGGATTGCTTATGCGCAGGCACGCCAGACTGAAAAAGGTGCTTCCGAAACATTTGGTACCGGTGATATTAGGGGAGTTATTGCACCTGAAGCTTCGAACAATTCTGTTGATGGCGGGGTTTTGGTCCCAACTCTATTTTTCTCTATTCCGGGAAGCCCGCAAATGGCGTTAATATTGGCAATGCTAATTTTGGTCGGAATTCAACCCGGGCCTCCAATGCTAGATCAGCATTTGGACCTCACAATCGCCTTAGTCTGGACAATCGCACTTGCGAACATAATCGTAGTACCGATAGTACTGCGGTTCGCTCCGCTGATTGCACGAGTTACAATAATTCCCCCGAATGTATTGTTTCCTTTGGTGATGGCGATCATTGTTATTGGAGTATTCCAAACGTCCCAGTCCCTAGGAGATTTGGCTTTGTTTGCAATTGCCGGTATTTTAGGGCTCTTTATGAAGGCCTATGGCTGGCCTCGCCCTCCTATTGTAATTGCGATAGTTTTGGCTGAAGTTGTTGAAAAATACCTTTGGCTATCCGTGAATACTTACGGGTGGACAATGTTTCAACGTCCGCAATTTATCGCGATCCTAATAGTCGTACTTGTTGGCGCAATTATAGGAATGCGCGTACAGCGGAACGCAGCAAAAATGCAGGCTGCTCAAGCCGTTTCTGGCTACGAGGATTAGGTACAAATGACTACCTCTGATTCAGAAAAAACCAATAGTCAAAAATTTCTTTCAGTTGAATTCCTTGGTGAAGTCGTACTTCTTGCTGTAGTTGGTGCGGTTTTTGCATACATGCTTTGGGATTCACAAGGATGGGGAACTGGGGCGTGGTTATTACCAAGAATAACTATAGCCTTCGGTATTCCCTTTTGGGCTTGGAGGATTGTTAGTCTCTTTCGAACTCGAATTTCGGACCCCGATGCGCAAATTATGGACACAGGGTTCTTAGAAGCAGATGCAGACAACAATGTAGTAGCAAAGCGTTGGATTAAGTTGGTTGGAAGTACCGCTGGCTTGTTAATAGGCATATGGATATTTGGATTTCATGTTGCAGTCCCGGGTTATACCATCCTTTACCTGATGGTTTTTGCGGGAGCAAAATGGTACTGGGCAATATTGCCTGCAATTTTTTTCGAAGCCATAATGATATTTATTTATGGAGACATTTTAATGGCTGAATGGAATACACCTTTGGTTGTAGAATGGTGGAATGCCCTTCAAGCAAATTAACTTGGATGGCGTAGATTATACAGATTTGGGGGGGGTATGCTCTCTGCAGAAAATAACAATTTAATCACTAAGGTTGGACCAGGAACTCCTATGGGAGAGACAATGAGGCTCTACTGGATTCCAATTATGATGGATTTCGAACTTCCACATGCTGATTGTGATCCAGTAAGAGTAAGAATCCTTGGCGAAGACCTGGTAGCGTTTCGCGACTCAAAAGGCCGGATTGGGTTGCTTCCTGACGCTTGCCCTCATCGCCGCGTTAGTTTGTATTTTGGAAGGAATGAAGAAGAAGGATTGCGCTGCGTTTACCATGGGTGGAAATTTGATGTAAACGGTGAATGCGTTGATATGCCGAACGAGCCAGTAGAAAGTAATTTTAAGCATAAAGTTAAAACGAAGGCATATAAAACATGGGAAGGTGGTAATGTTATATGGGCTTACCTCGGTCCGGCAGACCGAGTACCCACACCTCCAATGTTTGAATGGACTACAGTGCCTGATACACATCGAGGAATTACTAAATTGGTCCAGACATGTAACTGGGTTCAAGCCGTTGAAGGTGGGATAGATACTTCCCATTCTTCTTTCCTTCATAACAACGACCTATCGGATAAAACCCTTCTTCGATCCCGCTCCACTGCTCCTTATTTGGAAGTTGAAACAACTGACTATGGATATACCTATAGTTCTACCCGGCCACTTTCAAAAGATGAGGGCAATTACATACGTACATATCATTACGTATTGCCTTTTCACCAAATTCGGGCGGGGCAAGTTGGTAGAAGTGGTGAAAAAGTACAACCCCGTAGCTCTGGGCATTGCTGGGTTCCCATTGATGACGAAACCACAATGGTCTTCAACTGGACATTTACATGGGATGACAATCCGTTGAACGCTAAGGATAAAGCCCTTGAAGGTACGGGCAATGAATGGGATGTCGACATTGATCGTACTACCTTTATTGCTCAGCGAAATAAAGGTAATGATTGGATGCTGGATAGGGACATGCAACGCACGAAAAATTTCACTGGGATAGTGGGCGTGAATACCCAAGATCGTGCATTACAGGAAACGATGGGTGTTATAGCTGATAGAACTCAAGAGCGACTAGGAACAAGCGATCGGGCAATCATTGCAATGCGGAAATTGCTTCTGGAGTCTATAAAAGTTGCTGGTGATGGAGGGTCGCCTCGAGGTAGCCAAGGAGAATTTATCGGTATTCGTGCTATTGATCGTATTCTTCCGGCAGATCAACATTGGTCAGCACTTAAACCAGAAATGTACCCGGTAGGTACTCATTAATTTAAGATAAAAGCGATGGCGCCCAAGAGCGCCATCGCTTTTATTATGGATTTTTACTGACCGGTTTTGCAACGGAAAACGCAATTAATGCAATGACGAAAACTAACGAAAACACCCAAAATGCAAAATCATAATCATCGGTGAAATCCCTTATAAGGCCTGCGAAAATTGGACCGATCATGCTTACACCAGACATTATGGGTGCTGCGAAACCACGTATCGTACCAAAAGATTTTCTGCCAAAATAATTAGCGAATAGCATTCTACTCACTACGGTCCATACTCCAAGTGCAGACCCGTAGGCTAAGCTGAAAAATACTGCAATTAAAAACGAACTAGCTGCTATCGCTAATATCATTGAAACAAAATATAAAACCACAGATATTACTGCTAATAACCTTGTATGAACATGTTCCATGACAAGGCCCCAACCAAAAACTGAAAGCGCTGCAACAGCTAGGTAAATTGTGGTTGCTGTTACAGCCGCGCTTTGCGTAAGCCCGTTGTCAATAAAGCTTGCTGTGATGTGTAAATTTGTTGCATTTACCGCCAAAATTACGGCAGCCTGACCAATAATCAGTGCCCAAAGCGTCTTTGTACGCTTTGCTTCAGCAAGTGTCCACAGCTCTTCACCTGCTGATTCGGATACGGAATTAGTGGGCAGATTCTCAGCGGCGTGCTGCCCGTCGGGCATGAGGCCATAATCCTCTGGTCGGCGTCTCATGTAAATTGCACTTGGAATAACAATTGCTAAAAACGCAAACCCTGCCAGGGCTAGCCAGGCTTCGCGCCAACCCAGCGTTACAATAATTGCAAGAATTGGAATAGGCATTATTACTTGCCCGACACGTTGCCCTACTCCTAACAACCCAACAATTCGCCCGCGTTTCTTCACAAACCATGAAGCTAGTGCAACCATAGTTGCAAGCTGTGCACCAGCTGCTGCTGTCCCTCTTGCTAAGCCGAATAAGCCCCAAAAATGCCAGACTTGTGTCATTGAAGCTAGGCCAATCATGCAACCGACTATTATTGCGCCTGAGATGACAGTTACGCCTCTTGCTCCTCTGTGATCTAGAATCCTTCCTACCCATATTGAACCTATACCACCCATACCTGACCCAATTGCAAAACCTATGGAAATTGAGGTTGAAGTCCATCCAAGATCATCTTGAATGGGCCTCTGAAATACGCCCATGATAGGTCCTTGCATTGGGACGCTAGCAGCTGCAGAAAACATGCTGGCAGTGACAATTGCCCATCCATAATAAATTTTGCGAAATGGCCAGAAAATTGATATTCGCGGTTGTATATTTGGTCTGCTATTCATTTTGTCCAAACATCATCAGTGCGCTCATATTACTAAAACCGGATATACTCGCCCATGGAGTTGAGATGATCGAGAATAAAGAATTCCAAAAAAGCCTAATAGCTACTGTCAGAGAGTTCGTAAAGCGAGAGGTAATTCCGGTAGCTAGCGAACTAGAGCATGCGGATAAGTACCCTGAACACTTAGTTGAACAAATGAAAGAACTTGGATTTTTCGGGGCAACTATACCTGAAAAATATGGGGGCAGTGGGATTGGAGTTGAATCATATTCGTTAATGATTGAAGAGCTAGCCAAGGGCTGGATGAGCCTCACAGGTATACTCAATACGCACCTACTTGTCGCCAATATGATCCAAATGTCAGGCACAGAAGACCAAAAGCAAAACTTCCTACCATTAATGGCATCTGGCGAGAAGCGCGCTGCTTTATGCATAACTGAGCCGGAGGCAGGAACTGATGTTGCGGCAATTCAGACCACAGCCATATTGGATGGAGATGAGTATGTCCTAAATGGACGTAAAATGTACATTACTAATGGCCGATATAGCTCAATTTATGCCATTGTTTGCAAGACAGATACTGCTATCGAGCCTAAGCATAAAGGCATAAGTATCTTACTTGGAGGGAAATCTGAGAATTTGAGTGTAATACGAGATATACCTAAATTAGGCTACCGTGGTGTTGAGACGACAGAGATAGCTTTGGACGATTACAGGGTTCCGCAAACTAATTTACTTGGTGGACTTGAAGGTCATGGCTTTTCACATGTGATGTCGGGCCTTGAGCTTGGAAGAATTAATGTTGCCTCAAGAGCAGTAGGGGTTGCACGTGCAGCACTTGAAGCAGCTGTTAAATACGCTCAAGATCGGCAAACTTTTGGTAAGCCTATTGCTGAGCACCAAGCCATTCAGCAGAAGCTTGCTGAGATGGCGACACAGGTGAAAGCAGCTCATCTTTTAGTTATGGATGCTGCCAAGAAAAAAGATGAAGGTGTCAGGGCGGACCTTGAAGCTGGGATGGCGAAGCTTTTTGCAAGTGAAACCTGCCTTAATGTTGCTACTGAAGCAATGAGAATTCACGGAGGGGCAGGGTATATTCAAGATTTACCTGTTGAGCGTTATTTCAGAGACGCTCCGCTCATGATAATAGGTGAAGGTACTAACGAAATACAAAGGCAAGTAATTGCTAGGAATATCTTAAAAAATTATCCATCTGGTGATTTTATTTACGAGTCTCAATTATGAGTATGCCATTAAGCGATATTAGAGTTTTGGAGCTAACAAATGTCCTCGGGGGACCTTTAGCAGGTCGCTTGCTTGGCGATTTAGGCGCAGAAGTCATAAAAATTGAACAGCCAGGTTCAGGAGACTCTTCTCGTAAATTAGGCCCATATTTTTTAGAAGGCGAGAGTGCATATTTTTTGGGCTTTAATAGAAATAAAAAAAGTATGACTTTAAACTTGCGGGTTGAAGAAGGCTTATCTGTTTTTTATGAACTGACAAAACATGCTGATGTGGTACTAGATAATTTTAGGCCAGGAGTATTAGAACGACTCAAAATAAACTTTGAGATATTAAATCAAATTAATCCAGCAATTATTTCTGCCTCGCTTTCTGGGTTTGGCCAAGATGGGCCTTATTCCCAAAGACCCGCGTTTGACGGCGTTGTTCAAGCTATGGGTGGTGCAATGAGCGTAACCGGTAGAAAAAATGAGGATCCAGTCTACATGGGATTTCCCATGGGAGACGTTGGTGGCGGATGGGGACTTGCATTTGGTGTGCTTGCTGCTCTTCATGAACGAGCGAGGACTGGCAAAGGCAAGCGTGTTGATATCAGCATGCTGGATATGCAGGTGTCATTTCAAGCTCATTTAGGAGCGTTCTATTTGGCTTCTGGAGTAGTACCAGAACCAATTGGTTCTGGTCACCCTAGCAATATTCCTGCCAAATCGTTTAAGACTAAAGATAATAAATGGGTTCAGATTCATTGCTCAACTGAGCCATTTTGGTTCAAAACTGCAGAAATGGTATCTGCAACTGTCCCTGGTTATTCAGATTTATCTAATGATGCTCGCTTTAAAACAGCCACAGGAAGAATGGAAAACCGAAAGGACTTGGAAGAAATATTAGATGGTGCGATCAAAACAAAAAATCAAGAAGAATGGAAATCATTATTTGTTGACTGGGATATCCCTGGAGCTCCCATTAATGATTTGAGTGATGTCTTTTCTGACCCACAGGTTTTGCACCGTAACATGTTAGTAGAGATTGAACACCCGACGATAGGTAGTATAAAGACTTCCGGAAATCCTATAAAAACTGGCCAAAATGAAAATTTTTCCCCGCCACCACTTTTGGGCCAGCATACCCAAGAGATTTTGAAGAATATTTGTGGCTATTCAGTTGCTGAAATTGAGTCATTGGAAGCAGTGGAAGCAATTTGATTTTTAAAAAATCAAAATTTGAGACTGAAGGTAATCTATCAGGCCTTGCACTTCCAATAGTCATTATTTTTTTCAGCTGGGGTTTTGGAACTGGTGCCCTATGGGTAGCTAGGCCCCTTTTTACGCTTTCCTTTGGAGTATCGTTATTTTTCGTCGGTTTGATCTCCTCATTGAGCGCTGGTCCAAGAATGATTTCTGGACCTATAACTGGCTATCTTTCCGACAGATGGGGTAGAAAACCATTAATAATGATTGGTGCAATTGGCCATGGAACTGTATTAGTTTTACAGGCTTTCTCAACAAATTTTTTTCAATACGCGGTGCTAGAAGTTTTCGCCGGACTAGCTATAGCCTTCTGGGTAGTTTCGTCCGGTGTATTGGTAGCAGATGTAACGAACGCCGGTAACCGTGGAAGAGGAGTTGCCTTAAGGAATACGGCGCAACGGGTTGGGTTATTAGCTGGGCCAGTGGTTGGGGGTATTATTGCAGGCTTATTTGATCTTCGGTGGGTTTTTATTTTCATTGCACTCACTCGCTTAGTTGTTTTGCTGGTCACGCTGACAATGATTCCGGAAACAAAGCCTCTTAAGAGTGAAGCACCTGTCTTGAACGAACATATTGCTGCAAGGAAAGGGCTTAGCTCCTTAAATATGTTTGCAAATCGTCCATTTGCGGGATTAGTTGCAGCTACTTTTGCATTCGGTACCGTAGGTCTCGGGCCTGGTGTTTTCAGAACATATTTCCCTATTCATGCTCAAAATGCAGGGGGGCTTGATCCTACAGCCATCGGTAATTTAGTTGGAGTGGCAGGCCTTATAACCTTAATTCTGACTATGCCTATAGGTGTATTACTTGATAGGTACGGTCGCAAAAAACTTATTATTGCCGGTCTACTTGCAACGATCCTAGCTACTTTTTTGTTAGGGACGGTTGCAGGCTTGGTAACTGCATTCTTTGCAGTTACGGCGTTTGCAGTTGCGGAAGGTACCAATTCGAATACTATTTTGACATATGCTATGGATCTGGCTCCCATTGATCATAGAGGCGCTTTTATAGGGGCGTACCATTTCATGCTTAGTTTTGGGCAAGTAATCGGACCGTTGAGTGCCGGATTGCTTGCAACATACTTTGAATTACAAACCACATTTTTCTTAATATGCGGCGCGATAGTTCTCTGCACTTTAATCTTTGCGATGATGGCTCCTGAAACTTTTGAAAGGCAAGTTTCTAGAAAATCAAATTAAGGTTAGACTGCGCACATTACTAAAGCGAGGTAATTGTTTTGATTTACGAATTGCGTACGTATAACTTGACTGCAAATTCAGTGCCTGAAGTTGAACGTAGATTTGCAGAAAAAATCGAGGCTAGGGTAAGAATCTCACCTTTAATTGGTTTTTGGCATACAGATATCGGACCCTTGAACCAGATTGTACATTTGTGGGGCTACGAATCATTGCAGCATAGATCGGATACACGTGCAAAAGTAATCGCGGATGGTATATGGCCACCAGATATTACTGAATTTGCTGTCTCAATGGAGAGCGATATCATTGCCCCGTCACCAATTAACGATCCACTTGATGGACCTAGAGAGTGGGGGAATTTGTATGAACTCCGAATGTATACCTATCCTTCTGGAGCAATCAGCTCGGTGATGAAGCAATTTACCGAACAGGCTCCTAAGAGACTGGAAATCTCACCAGGTTGTTTTTTTGCAAGCGAACTAGGGCAACTCAATCGCTTTTACCAATTATGGCCATACAGAGACTGGGATCATCGCGATGAACTTCGAAAAATTTACACTCAAGGTATATGGCCACCTCACACAGATGAACGTCCTGTACAGCAGCTAGTAAGGCATATGGTCCCTTCATCATTTTCCCCTCTTCACTAGCTTTGACCCTTACGTATAGCGGTGATACTCTCCGAAATAGAAGGAGTACAGATGAAATTAATTAGCTTCAATGATTATCAAATAGGTGTTTTGACTAGCGATAATGGCGTTATAGAAATTACAGACCTAGTTCCTGATTTGCCTGATGAACTTCGCTCATTCCGAATGCTTTCCTTGATAGAGCGATGGGATTCTCTCTTGCCAAAAATCAAAGATTATATCGAGACTAAAGACCCTGTAGGGCTTGATACAGTAAATTTGATTGCACCAGTTCCTGCACCAAGGAAAGTTTACGCCCAGCCATCGAATTACAAAGCTCATTCTGATGAAATGCAGGCGAGCCCATGGTCTGGTTCCGCGCCGCAAATATCTTCCGAGCAAGGAATGTTCTTAAAGGCTTCTAGTTCAGTATCGGGTCCTAATGATCCTATACTGTTGCCGTATTCCGATAGAGTCATACATCACGAGTCAGAATTAGTGATGATCATTGGCAAAGCTGGCAGCATGATACCTGCCGATCAAGCCCTCAGTCATGTTTTTGGCTATACATGCGGATTGGATATAACTGTACGAGGACCGGAAGATCGAAGTAAGCGTAAATCGTTTGATTCTTTTGCTCCAATTGGTTCTTACATTATCACGGCTGATGAAATCCCTGATCCTCAAGACTTGGAAATAAATCTTTGGATCAATGAAGAATTGCGCCAGCATGCTTTTACTAAAGACATGATTGTTGATTGCAAAAACCAGATAGCAAATATGTCCTGGGTTGCAAAAATGGAACCAGGGGATCTTGTATTTACTGGAACACCTGAAGGTGTAGGACCTATTGCACCAGGGGACCTTGTCACTATCAATATTAGTGATGTTGGAGAATTATCTGCTCGTGCTGAAGCTCGTTACTAGGAGGCTATTATGTCCTGGATTATGCCCGAAAATGAAAAGGCCTATCACCAGAAACTGGATGATGCCAATATAAATCCATTATGGGTAATGCATGCATACCCCCCCGAGCGACCCAAACTGGAACCTTATGTTTGGAGATGGACTGAAATGCGTGATTTAGCTTATCAAGCGGGAGAACTTGAAAGCTTGAAAGGGCATGGGTTCCGACGTGCGCTAACAATGCGTAATCCTGGTTTAAATAACCCTCAAGCAGGAGCTACTAAAACTATGTCAGCTGCCATCCAAATCGTTTGGCCAGGTGAGATTGCTGAAGCGCATAGGCATAGTGCAGCGGCAATTCGTTTTGTCATTGAAGGCGAAGGTGCTTTTACTGTGCAAGATGGAGAACGATTCCGAATGGAAGAAGGTGATTTAACATTAACTCCAAGCTGGGTCTGGCATGACCACAACAATCCTCAAGAAAAACCTGTCATTTGGCTTGATTGCTTAGATGCCCCTATGGTTGGTTATTTCGATGGAATGTTTCAAGAGCCGTACCCTGAAGATGTGCAACCTGTCACCAAACCCAATGGCTATACCAATGCAGCTATTGGTAACGGCTTGATGCGTGCCAATTTAAAAGACGTTGTTGGTGGGACGCTCCCTATAACCTACAAATGGAATGATGCATATGGTGCATTATTGGGATTCGGAGAAGAAGATCAATTTGATGGCGTAATAATGGAATACTCAAATCCAGTTACGGGTGGGCATAGCATGCCAACTCTGGCTCTAAAACTTCAACGGCTGGCACCAAATTCTCATACTGATGCACATAGGCATACTTCTAGCGTTGTCTATCATGCTGCTAAAGGCTCGGGTTTCTCAATAGTTGATGGTAGGCGATTAGATTGGTCTAAAGGCGATACATTCGTATTGCCTGCTTGGGTTACACATGAACATGGAACTGAATCCAACGAGGATGCTGTTCTATTTTCGATGAGTGATTTGCCTGTAGTAGAGGCAATGGGCCTCTACCGGGAAGAAGAGATGGATCGACAAGATATTCTAGGATCAATTGGTTAAAAATTACGTTAAAAGGAATCGTATGGCAAATCAAAATATAAAGCCATTGAAAATGGGCATTATTGGTGTAGGTGTGGGCGCAACGCAAATAATGCCAAACATGGAAGAGATGCCAGAAATTGACCTGATGGCTGCAGCGGACACTAATCCGTTAGTAAGAGAGGCGTTTCAGAACCGATTCCCAGAAGCTCACGTTTTTGGCAGCGCTGAAGAACTATGTAATGACCCTGAGATTGAAGCGGTTTGGGTCGCCACGCCAAATGCGCTGCATTGTCCGCATACTGTAATGGTTGCGAATTCAGGCAAGCATGTAGTGTCAGAGAAACCCATGGCTTTGAATATGCATGAAGCTGAAGCAATGGTGGAGGCTGCATTAGCAAATAATGTAAAGCTATTGTGCGGTCATACCTTGGGCTTTAGCCCTCCTGTAATGGAAATGAGAAAGATTATTTTATCGGGCGAACTTGGCCCATTAAAGGCTCTAAATAATTGGGCCTTTACAGACTGGATGCTTCAAGCCAGAGAGCCTGATGAATTAGACGAAAGCCTTGGCGGAGGCGTTTTGTACAGGCAAGGACCACATCAATTGGATAGCTTAAGACTACTTGGTGGAGGTATGGTCAAAACTATCCGAGGCACTACTGGCAAATGGTGGCCTGAGCGTAACGGCGTTGGTTACTATTCGGCATTCATGGAATTTGAGGATGGTGTCACCGCTAACGTTACAAATAATGGATATGGCTATTCCATGACTTCAGACTTAACTCCATGGAGTGATGAGCTTGGCAAAGGTTTGATTCTTGGCTACACGCACGATGAACGCGTCGAGATTAGGGAGCAATTGAAGTCCGGAAGTAGAGACGAATTTGCAGCTAAGCATGACTTACGAATTGGTTCGGATCATGAGCGTAGATTTTGGCGAGAAACGCCTTCAGAAATTCCACATTGGAAGCCTGCAAATTTAGGGATCCTTGTTGCTACATGTGAGCGAGGCGACTTACGTCAATCCCGCCATGGTTTGTATGTTTATAAAGATGACGGCGTAGAAGATAGGTTTTTATCAATCACAAAATACCAAGCGGGCAGAGAAGACCTTATGGAATTGTTTAACGCGGTTCGAAATGATGCACCTGTGTATCATGACGGGCAATGGGGAATGGCTACATTAGAATTGATCACTGCAATAATGGAATCTTCACTTACGGGGCGGGATATACAACTATCCCATCAGGTTCCAATGCCTTTTGAATATGGAGCCTAAATGGCGAAGAAATATCCCTGCACCTACAGATGAAATCCTTGTCAAGGATGGGCACTTAACAATCAGATTGGTTAGGCTCGAAGACTCTTGGTATGCGAATATTGAATCAGCTATTGAAGGCAAGATATTTTCAGGCCCTGTGACAGAAATGTCTGAATTAATAGTAAGTAATTCAGACATTTCTTCACTGATAAATCCTGATGAAGTGGGAGATATGAATGGTTGATAGATTAAAGGGCAAAATTGCGGTGGTTACCGGGGCAGGCTCTAGTGGTGATGGCCTTGGTAACGGCAAAGCTGCAGCAATTATATTTGCAAGAGAGGGAGCAAAAGTTCTATTAGTAGATATGGACTTAGAACGAGCTCAGCAAACCCAGGCAATTATAGAAAATGAAGGCGGGACTGCTTATGCAATTGCCGGAGATGTTACTAGAGCTGAAGATTGTGAACGAATGGCTGCTACCGCGATTTCTCAGTTCGGGGCAATTGACATATTGCATAATAATGTCGGGATTTCAACAAGAGCTGATGTTTTGGAAGTAACAGAAGAGCAATGGGATCACATAATGGCAGTGAATGTAAAAAGTATTGTTCTCGCTTCAAAATATGCCATACCACATATGAAAAACTCAGGCTCGGGGTCAATAATTAATATTTCTTCTATTGCTGGATTACGGGCAAACAGTAGCACTCCATACACGACATCTAAGGCTGCAGTGATAGGGTTAACCCAATCTATGGCAGGAGACCATGGCCCAGATGGAATTCGAGTCAATTGTATAGCCCCAGGTTTGGTATACACCCCTATGGTTGCACCAAGGATGGATGATGATTTACGTCAAATTCGCAAAAATGCAGCGCCTTTGGGAAGCGAAGGAACTGCGTGGGATGTTGCATGGGCTGCTTTATTTTTAGCTAGCGATGAGTCTCGTTGGGTTACGGGTATAGTTTTACCTGTTGATGCTGGACTGCTTGTAACGAGCCCTGTAACTTACAATCGTTTGAGCCAGCAGACTCACTCGGGTGAAGGCTAAATAATGAAGCATGGAAATTTAAATTAGGTAAATTTAGGAGTAACAATGAAAGCTGCAATATTGGTCGAGGCTAATTCACCTTTAATAATCCAGGACGTAGATCTGGATCCACCGAAGGCAAACGAAGTCAGAGTTCGTATTGCGGCTGCGGGAGTATGCAGAAGCGATCTTCATTTTATGAAAGGTGAAGCGATAATTCCTAAACCTGCGGTGCTAGGGCACGAAGGTTCCGCAGTAGTTCTCGAAATAGGGGAGGGTGTTACAAGAGTTGCTCCTGGAGATCATGTGATATTGGCTTTCGCTCCATTTTGCGGGCAATGTAAGTCCTGCTTAACTGGACGATCTAATATTTGTGATACACATATGGCAACTGGGCCAAATATGTTTGACGGTACTAGGCGATTACATGCTAATGGGCAAGATCTCGCGCATATGGGTAAGGTTGCCTGTTTCGCAGAGGAGGCAGTAGTGCCAGAAACAGGTTGTATAAAAATAGACCCTGAATTTCCATTGCCACAAGCAGCATTAATCGGATGCAGCGTTACTACTGGAGTTGGTTCAGTGCTTTATAACGCCCAAGTAAAGCCTGGAAGCACCGTTGCTATTATCGGCTGTGGTGGAGTGGGTTTGAATATTGTACAAGGGGCTCGCTTAGCTGGTGCTGGCAAGATAATTGCAGTCGACATTAATGACGCGGCATTGGAATTTGCTACCAAATTCGGAGCAACTGATACCGTTAATGCTCGCGATAGTGATGCATTAAAAAGCATTAAGGAACTATCTGAAGGAGGTGTAGATTACGCCTTTGAAGCATTTGGTTCCTCTGAAACTTTTACATTGGCATATGACTCAGTGAATAAAGGTGGAACTGCAATAATCGTAGGCTTGGCTGCTATAGACGATTTCCCCAGTATTGATCCTGTAGCATTGGTTCGCCAGGAAAAAACTTTAAAAGGTTCCTACTACGGTACATCTAGACCTGCAATCGATTTCTATGAGATGGTTGACCTTTACAAGCGAGGGCAAATTGACGTAGATGGATTAATCACTAGACATTACAAACTAGATCAAATAAATGAAGCGTATATTGAACTAGACAAAGGTGTTATTGGTCGAGGAGTAATTACTTTCGATTAATATGAAACAAGTTTCACTGCAAGTTAATGGAATCCGACGTAAAGCTCAGGTAGACGACCGAGAATTATTGGTAGATCTTCTGCGTGAAAAACTACGTCTTACTGGCACGCACGTTGGTTGTGATACTAGCCAGTGTGGGGCATGTACAGTTTTATTAGACGGACAGGCTGTTAAGTCCTGTGCAATTTTTGCTCTTCAAGCGAACGGAGCCAAAGTCACTACAATTGAAGGGCTTGCAAAAGGCGGAGAGATGCACCCAATTCAGCAAGCTTTTCACGAGCAACACGGGTTGCAATGTGGATTTTGCACGCCAGGTATGATCATGACACTGCATGACTATTTAAGCCAAAATCCGAACCCAACAGAGACACAAGTACGCACGGCACTTGCTGGCAACATGTGCAGATGCACGGGATACCAAAACATAGTTGAATCTGCTCTTGCAGCATCTAAGCAACGAGGCATTTAATTATGATCCCTTCTCAATTTACATACCATCAGCCAAAATCATTAACTGACGCCCTTTCACTAATGAGGCAATTCGATGGAGACGGCCGAGTTATTTCTGGAGGGATGAGTTTAGTGCCAGCAATGAAGCTCAGGCTTATACAACCTGAGCATCTGATTGATATTGGGAAATTGAAAGAAATTAGGTACATAAAAAAAATACCTGATGGTATTTCCATTGGGGCAGGCACAACATATCGAGATTTAACAGAATCCAAAATTATAGCTAAAAATCTCCCTCTTTTGGCTGAGGCTGCTTCATTAGTTGGGGATATTCAAGTAAGGAATAAGGGCTCAATCGGGGGCTCTGCAGCTCATGCGGACCCGGCAGCTGACTTACCTGCTGTGCTGTCTGCTTTAGATGCAAGATTCTTTATTAAAGGTGGTAACCGTACTAGAAATCTTACTGCTAAAAATTTTTTCCTTGACGCATACGAAACTAATATTGAGCCATCAGAAATTTTGACTGAGATCCTATTACCCGCGCTTCCGAAAAATTCGGGTAGTGCTTACATTAAATTTGGGAATAAAGCTTCAAGATTTGCAATTGTTGGAGCTGCTGCGGTAATTGCAACGGTGGACGGTAAAACTTGCAAGTACGCCAGAATAAGCGTAACTGGTGCTGGACCTAAGCCTCAACGCCTGTTGGCAGCAGAAAAGTATTTACAAGGCAAGTTACTATCAGATGCAATTTTTGATGCATCAATTGAAAAATCAATGAAGGATCTTGAACTATTATCTGATATCCATGGTTCTGAAGAATACAGACTGCATTTGTCCAGCGTAATTTCAAAACGAGCATGCAAGCTAGCATTTAGACGCTCTTCAGAAACCATTTAATTTTCCTTCTGAACGCCCCATTTGTCCCAATGCGTGACTTCGCGCGCAGGTCGACGAGTGGTAGGTCCATAGCTATACCCTTCTTGTGGCCATCCTAACGGAATCATTGCCGCAGTTGCCCAGCCTGCAGGGAGATTAATTGCAGAACGAATTTCATCTTCAAATCCTCTACGGACTCGAGTCGTCAGGACACTACCAATATTCAAGGCTCGTGCAGCTAATAGCATGTTCTGTACCGCTGGGTAGATTGAAGCACCATGGTGAATATCTGTTCCAGGATGGTTAGTGACGGCCAGAATCCAAACTGGGACGTCCATAATATGCTGCGCAAGATAGTCTGCGGATTCTGCAGCTCTCCGTGCTGATGTTGTTGTAGCTTCACCATGATTTGGTCTTGCTACAGCAGGGTAATGTTCAGCAATAATTTTCTTAGTAGATGCATCTTTAATGACAATGAATGCCCATTGCTGAGAATTGCCTCCGTTTGGAGCGCGTATGCCAGCATCAATAATCTGTTTAATTAACTCGTCTGGTACAGGGTCCGGCTTTAAGTGCCTTAGTGCTCGCTGTGAATAAATGGCTTCAAATAATCCTATTGCTTCAGACATGGTGTTCCTTTAATTTTAAGATACGCCTACGCCGCTGTAGGGGACTTGATGCTTCATGTGAATTTCTTGTCTTTCTTTAGAAGAAGCAATAATCCCTAACACAACTTCTTGAGTCGCTTTGCCCCAATATGCATCATGAATTCGTACCGGTGTATTTTCGCGTATTGCTCTACACATCTCGTCTACTTCCACTGCGCAATACCGACGGTTGTAACCTTCACCTGCGGGTACAGGTATTTCGATGTTTTCATAGTCTCCGTAAATAACAATGCCTGTTGGCGTTTGGCGTATATCGCCTTTCTCGCAAGACACAATGGTGAAACCAAAAAAAGCGTGACGTCGTTCATCAGAGATGTTGTGAACCAAAGGTCGATTCATCGATCCCCCGTATCGGGTGGTGTCTTTAAATAACTCTTCTTCTTGGAGGCTTGCAAATCCTTCAATTTTGTTTCTTGAGGCGATATGCAGATCCGGGTCCATCGGAAACCCTTGTAGAGTGTATCCATAAGTTAATTCTGCGCTATTAAAATGACCATACCCATCATAAATTATGGTAGCAGTTGCTCCATTTTCAAAGTCCAAAAATGCATTGAAGCTCCCGTCAATAGGCCTATTTGAATCAACCACATTAGTATTTGCTCTGACGGATCGAACTTTTCCACCACCGATCATTCGGACTATGTCTACCTGTATTGGCCCTTGCCGTCGGACAATGCTACCCCCACGCTCTTGCACAAGCTCTTCTTGCGCTCTAGGTCGGTATATCCAATCACTGTAAAACATCGTATGGATCATAGTTACTTTGCCAAGTTGCCCGCTGTTCGCAATTTCTGCAATCTTTAGATTGGTGAGATCCAAACTTTGTGAGTGCCCTACAATCACTCTAGTCCCATTTCGTTGGGTAGCTTCAATAACTGCGTCGCATTGATCTAAGTTTAGCCCCATTGGCTTATCCAAAATTACTTGTTTCCCATGCTCAGCAGCTAATATTGCATGTTCGGCATGCATTTCATCCGGTGTCATTACATAAACTATTTCCAAATTAGGATCCTTGCATAGATCCTCTGCATTGTTATAAGTCCGACCTCCAAAATCTCTTGTAAACCTATCAAGTGCATCTTTGCGTGTGTCAGCGGCAGCAACGATATTTGCATTTGGGTTCGTGCTGAGTTCTGGGATCATGTTCATCGTGCCTGCTCCAAGCCCGATGATCCCAAAATTAATTGGTTTAACTCCTGCCATCTCGCCTCCTCAATGCTTCGCTATGCCGTTGCACTTTCTTTTGATGCATACCCAGTTTTATCAAGCATTTCTTGAATCAATGGCTTCAATTTACTTCCATACCGTGCAATCTCGTCGATATCAGAAGTCTTTCCAAGAGTTGTCCATCCTTCCTGCTCGACATGAATCATCACATTTTCATTTTCATCGCGCACAATGTTTATTGGTTCCCCGCCATCCATGACAATTTGCATCTGTTCGCTAAGCATTTTCCGATAGAAGATGAGCCCTCGATCAGATTCCCCAAGTGTCTCTGCAGAGCGATCCATAATTGAACCTTGAAGGATCCAAACAATATGATCTTGTGCCATCGTATCGTCGCTACGCCAATGCCCATCAGGCCTGGTTAACTCAATTTGTGAATAAGGGACTACGTCTTGGGCAGGCACTTCAACGTCGGTTGGAAACCAATAACTAGTTAATTCAACGTGCCAAGTATGCTCATCGTCGATGGGGACCCTAAATTGAAAGAAATACCTGCCACCGCCACCTTGTTGCAAGATATTAGGGAAGAGTAATGGATGCCCAACACTCCATTTAGGTGATTCTTTTGTGGTATTCCCATAAACCCGTCGCTTAATTATCCCTCTTTCAAACTGATCAAAACCGATTTCTTTATGCCTGTCATATATAGCTAGACTTTCAGCTACTGCATCGCGACGGCCTTCTAGTTTTGCAGACCATGCGCCATACACTCCATGTAGCCATTCAAGATGAACGGGATCAACAGAATTTTCCATGCATTGAAGCCAATTTACAGGTAACTCTGCGACAAATAATTCGCGTAAGACGCCGTTTTTTTGAGCTAAAATGTCGTAATTGGGTAGCAACGGTGCTGGCTGTGGCCCCATGTAAGCGAATATAAGCCCTC
>TARA_B100000686_G_scaffold355338_1_pt1 | contig 21046 bp, 16 predicted proteins | sample TARA_B100000686 | Tara Oceans TARA_B100000686 (sample SAMEA2622733) | marine metagenome | biome: marine biome (ENVO:00000447); feature: marine epipelagic mixed layer (ENVO:xxxxxxxxx); material: "saline water (ENVO:00002010), including plankton (ENVO:xxxxxxxx)" | depth 150 m | reverse complement strand
AAAAAAGAGGGTAGCCCCATGGCGAAGTTTGATGCCGAGAAGCTTGGTAAACGTCTTGACGAAATCAATAGCGAACAATTTGATAAAATAGATAAGATGCTTGAAGAAGTATTAGGTGATACAAGAAAAAATAAACCAGTTCCTAAAAGAGCTGAACAAAGCCCTATTTCCACAACTCGTCTTGCTAGCTGAGTAAATTTGCCAAGCAACTACTAACTCAAAGGATTAATGATGCGTGTGATGCAACTGATTTTAGCTGTTCTTCTATTTAACTATGTAGCTGTAAGTTTTAGCCAAGGTTATACATGGACAGAGTATGTAAGTAGACAAGATCACTTTAGCATCAGCTTTCCAGGTGACCCATCTATTGAAGAGGTGACCTTCCCTACAGAATACCGCATCACCCTACCGGGACGAGTCTATAGTTACGAGCAAGGTAATTCCTTATTCTCTGTAACAGTTGTGGACTACAACAATGCAATTGATATACATCTAGCACGAAATGAACAATGCAGAGCATCTGGCGGTGATGGTGACCTTTGCCAGGATGATGGACCTGAGGAAATACGTGGAGCTCTTGTCTATGCCTCATGGAATATTATGAATAGAGATGATGCTAAAACCGTCCATTATGCTCATTACAATTCAGATCGAGTTGAAGGCCATAACATTCGCTTAATCAGAGATGATGGGGCACTCATTACTGCTGTTGTCCATATGCATGAAAATAAACTTTACATAGTAGAAGCAACAGTACCGCAAGGAGCGCCAGCCCCGGGACTATTCCAAATCTCTCTAGCTTTTCTTGATGATGAATACAATCGTATTCGTTATGATTGGGTAGGAACAATGATCTACTCCAACGGATACCCGCCGACACCTCGGGTTAGATAACACATTTCTTCGGAGAACCAAATGATTCGAATTTTTTATGTTAAACCAATGTGCTTGCTAGGGTTTCTAATTGCCGCCCTCACATTACCAACCTGGGCTCATCATTCTCATAATGCTTATGAAGTTACTGTCTGGGAAGATATAGAAGGTACTGTCAGCGAAGTACATCTTATTAACCCTCACTCTTGGCTTTATCTCAATGTCACAGATGAAAATGGTGAAATAGCTACATGGTCCCTAGAAGCAGCCGCTCCAAATTCTATTTTCGAAAATGGAGTAAAACGCGAAGATGTGCAGCCTGGTGATCAAATAAAGGCCAGAATACATCTCTTACGCGATGGTACTAATGGCGGACTCCTTGGTTACATAACTCCCATGCATGGTGATGCATCGCGTGGACATGGTATTGAGCTTGAGTGGGATTAATCTCTAGCCAACGAAAATTAATTAATACCTATCAAAGAAAACACAATTCAAACATAAGAAGCACATTTTGAAATATCAAAGTTGTGCTGGCTTGGTAGAACTATTAATAATCTCTAAATGGTGAGCTTCTATGAGCGGGCTGCTTTCTAAAGAACGCATTATTGCAAAACCCGGATTCAATCGTTGGCTCGTACCGCCAGCGTCTATTGCAATTCATTTGTGTATTGGTTCTGTATATGCGTGGAGCATTTTTAACCCTGCTCTTATACGTGTATTTGGTGTGGTTACACCTGCCGCAGATGATTGGTCACTTAGCGATGTTGTATGGATTTTTACTGTAGCAATAGTCTGCTTAGGATTAGCTGCTGCTTTTGCCGGGAAATGGCTTGAGGAAGTCGGTCCTCGTAAAGTTGGAGTGGTAGCCGCATTCTGCTGGGGAGGTGGATTCGTCATCGGTGGACTTGGAATTGCATTACACCAACTATGGCTCATCTATTTAGGTTACGGAGTGATAGGTGGTTGTGGACTTGGTCTCGGCTATGTCTCACCTGTTAGCACTCTCATTCGTTGGTTTCCTGACCGCCGTGGCATGGCAACTGGAATGGCAATAATGGGTTTTGGAGGAGGAGCTATGATCGGCGCTCCACTAAAAAACTGGCTAATCAATACTTTTTATAGTGCACCTGAGTACCTCGGACCAATTGCCTCAGTAAATCTAACAACCGAGGCCGGCAGAAGGTTTGCACAAATAGCTGGAGAACTCCATGAAATTACAGTAATTGGTGCGAATGATATTGCCAATATGATTGTACCCGGACCCGAAGGTGTTTATCTGGTGGATACGGGTAGTGTGGGTGTAGCACAAGCGTTTGTTGCTTTAGGCATGATCTACTTCATTGTGATGATGATTGCTGCATTTTCCTACAGGATACCAGCACCTGGTTGGAAGCCTGAAGGATGGTCACCTCCTAACGATACTGCTCGTGCCAAAAAAATGATATCAAGTCATGATGTTGACATTGACAAGGCATTACACACACCACAGTTCTACCAACTTTGGATTGTCCTCTGTTTTAACGTGACTGCTGGAATCGGGGTCCTAAGTGTTGCCCGAACTATGATGACAGAAATATTTGGTACAACCTTACCCCATATTGTCGATAGTGCATTTGCCGCAACCTATGTCGTAATGATCAGCGTATTTAATATGGTTGGTCGTTTTTTCTGGGCAAGCACTTCGGACTATATTGGCAGACGCACCACTTACTGGGTCTTTTTTGCATTAGGTATCGCCCTTTATGTTTCGATACCCTACACCGCCTCTCAAGTAAGTATCTCGCCCACTGTACTTTGGCTTGTTTACTTCTATGCAGCGACTATGATTATTTTCACAATGTATGGAGGTGGTTTCGCTACTATTCCAGCATATCTAGCCGACATGTTTGGAACACGTTATGTAGGAGGCATTCATGGTCGCTTACTAACTGCATGGAGCACAGCCGGAGTACTTGGACCGCTGGCAATAACGTCTCTCAGAGATAGCGCCAGCACAACCGCTATCAATAACCTTTCAGCAACTATAGACCCAGCCAGGTTTAGATCTACATTTGGAGCAGAATTAGACCAGTTAGAACAATTGGTAGACCAAAATACCGTAACAATTGCCAACCTTATGGAAATTGCCCCGCCTGGCACTATTGACCCAACTAGCGGCCTTTACAATACGACTATGTATCTTATGGCTGCCCTACTTGGAATTGCTCTTCTTGCAAATGCCACAATGAAACCCGTTAATTCAAAACATCATATGCAGGACTAACATTTTTAGCTATCTACCGATTATATCTCGATCATTGGAAACTTGATTTTTCGTCAGTCTTAAAAGCCTTCAGTTGAGGTAAAGAGACCAACACGAAGGTTTGTTGCCTGATAAATAGTTCGACCATCAACTTCCATAGTTGCATCGCCAAGACCCATAACAAGCTTTCGATTAATAACTCGCTTCATCTCAACGTGATAACGAACTTGTTTGCTCTCTGGAAGAACCTGTCCTTGAAATTTAACGTCTCCCACACCCAAAGCTCTACCACGACCATTTGCTCCTGACCAAGCAAGCCAAAAACCAACTAGCTGCCACATTGCATCAAGTCCTAAACAACCCGGCATAACGGGATCACCCCTAAAATGACAATCAAAAAACCAAAGGTCTGGAACAATATCAAGCTCAGCGATCATCTCTCCCTTTCCAAAACTTCCTCCTGAATCATTAATTTTCATGATTCGATCAAACATAAGCATATTTGGAGTAGGTAGTTTTGCATTATCGCTACCGAAGATCCCCTCAGTCCCAGATAACAATAACTCCTCACGCGTATAGCTCTCTTTTTGCGGCCAACGATCGCGTGTATTTCCCTTAGTCTCAATAGTCATATTTACCTCAATAACTTAACCGATCAGGGAGCATACGTGGTCTTGTGCTAGATTACACCACGCTCTCTATCGCTCTTAATCCATTTGCACTATCAGCTTGTATAACATTCAAAAAATTTACCATCATACTTACATGTACAATTTATTTTGAAATGAGGCATGAATAATTAATCATGCAGAAACGAACTGTTAGCACCCTGCTTCTTCTGATTGCTTTGCTGAGTGTGATATTAATATCCCAAGGAGTACTTCTTGTGCGCACCCCAATAAATGATATAACAACAGATACAATCAATCCTCCAGCGTTTAGCGCTGTCATTGCTGTTCGGCACAAGAGAAACAACTCTACTGAATATGGTGGTCCACTGGTAGCTGCCCGTCAGGCTGAACTCTATCCTGATATTAAGCCAATCTATTTAAATCTCAGCCTAGAAGATGCCTTTGCAAAGACGTTAAAAATTGTCGGTAACATGGGATGGGAAATTTTCGCGACCGACGAGAACAAACAGATTATAGAGGCAATTGACGTAACACCATTTTTCCGATTTAAAGACGATATAGTTATCCGAGTCACAAGTACAGATACAGGCAGTCGAATTGATATTCGCTCACAGTCACGGGTTGGACGCAGTGACCTTGGCAAAAATGCATCACGTATCCGTAGTTTCATTGCAAACTTCTCCGACTAAGCTATGGCTGCTAAAATCAGACCTATGGCTAAAACCCATGAACACAAGACGCTTCAACTTCCAAAAGCTAAATTAGGCCTGGTCTCCGTATCTGCGCCAGTTACTGGTCGTGTGGTTTCAAATGACTCTTGTTTAAAAGGTAAATCTGCAAGTTTTGTCAAACACACAACAATTGATGTCAGTGGTACCGCACTTGAGGGTAATTGCCTAGTTGGACAAGCTTTTGGTGTACTTGCACCAGGCCTCAATGAAAAGGGAAAACCTCATAAAGTCAGGCTCTACTCACTGTCATGCTCAAACGATGGAGAGGATGGGGCTGGAAAAGTAATTTCTACTACTACAAAGCGTGAAATTACAGAAGAACAATCATCACAAAAAGATAATGATGATTTAAATGACCATAGATTATTCCTTGGGGTATGTAGCAACTACCTTTGTGATCTTAAGCCGGGAGATGAGGTTAAACTTTCAGGACCTAATGGCAAACGTTTCCTTCTTCCTTTAACACCGCAAAATCATGACTACCTCTTCGTTGCAACTGGAACTGGCATAGCCCCTTTCAGAGGAATGGCGATTGAGTTATTAGAAAAAGTTGGTGCAACAGGTCAAATTCATCTACTGATGGGAGCCCCCTATCAAACAGACTTGATTTATGACGATCTATTTAGACGATTAGAAAAAAAATATAAAAATTTCCATTACTACACAGCAATTAGCCGTGAAAACCATTCTGACGGGACACAGGGTCAATATGTACATCAATATATTGAGAAGAAGTTGGATATATTTAAACCCCTTCTAAACAATCCCCGAACATTACTTTACATCTGCGGCCTGGCTGGAATGCAAAGCGGATTATTTAAAGTAATGGCAAAACAAGAAGTTAGCGATGGTTACTTTTCTATAAGAGAAAAATTAGCAAGCATTAATCCAACAGACTGGGAAATTAGCCAAATTCGACAAGGTGTGAAAATTACCGATCGATGCATGGTAGAGGTATATTAGCAGTAAGAGTATATTAATAGCTGTTGCAAAAAATAAACAAAACAATACGAGAGGATATCCAGTGAGTGACGATAAACCCCAAATTGATAAAGCAGTTGAAGAAACAGTACCCACCTCTAAAAAGAATGAAGCAGTAAAGCTTTCAAGACGCAGAGTTTTACAGGGAGCAAGTGGTTCAATAGCACTTGCAACATTAGCTGCGTGCGATTCAGGTTCCGTTGCACAAGGACCGGCACCGACTACGCCAACTACCGCTGGAATTAGTGCAGAGCCTGCGCCCCGAGGCCCAGATCTGACAGGTCGTCTTGCTCGTTATATGGTGGACGTTCGTGATACACCTCTTCCACCTAATGTAGTCCTAGCGGCAAAACATCGGATATTAGATTCTATTGGAGCAGTTGTCTCAGGAGCTCAACTTCTTCCTGGCGAAGTAGCAATTGACTATATTCGTGGGCAGGGTGGAACAGAAGAAGCTTACGTTGCAACGACGGATATTATGACATCAGCTACAAATGCGGCCTTCGCAAATGGAATGTTTGGCCATGCGGATGAAACAGATGATTTCCATCCTTTCACTAAAGCTCATCCCGGCTGCGTAGTTATACCAGCAGCTCTTGCAATGGGACAAAAAGAAGGTAGCTCAGGTACTGAATTTCTACGTGCTGTTGTCTTGGGTTATGACTTGTGTTGTCGTTTTTTGGTTGCACTTCAACCGGCTCTTATACGCGCAAGAGGCCGAGCAGCAGAAGGATATAGCTCGACATTTGGTGCAACTGCAACTGCGGCCTCTCTTGCTCGGTTCAATGAAACTGAAATGCGTTATGCAATTTCATATGCCGTTCAGCAGGTTTCAGGTGTCTGGAGTTGGGTAAGAGATGTGGAACATATCGAAAAAGCATTTGACTTTAGTGGTATGGGTGCGCGCAACGGTGTTGCTGCTGCGACTATGATTCAGTCAGGGTTTACAGGCGTACTGGATGCATTGGAAGGTCAGCGTAATATAATTGATGCCCAATCTGTAGAGCCAAGTCCTGAAGAAATGGTTGCTGACCTAGGTAGCCGATTTTATATTGAAGAAACAGCTATTAAAACTTTTCCTACTGGATATCCTACCCAGTCACCATTAGCTGCATTTTTTACCTTACGTGAACAGTATGGAGTAACTGCTGACAACTTAGAACACTTACTGATTCGATTACCAGAGGATGGCGCTAGAATCGTAGACAACCGCAGCATGCCAGATATAAATGCCCAGCATCTTATGGCTGTAGCAGTGGTTGATGGCTATATAGATTTTGAGAATAGTCACTCCTTCGAACGTATGTCTGACCCTGAGGTACTTGCTGTCAAAGAACGCATTGAATATATTGCGGACCCAGAGCTCGCAGTAGTCGAGGCCCCTCGTAGTGGATTTGTTCAGATCACCTTAACTGATGGACAACAAGCCGATCTATTTGTAAGCCATGCTCCTGGAACTCCAGAAAACCCCTTAGATACAGAGGCCGTCAATGAAAAAGTACGGACTTTGGTAGCACCTATTCTTGGGGATGACAGAACTGAAACCTTGATTGATCGTATCAATAACATTGAAGATATTGATAATATTCAAGAGCTTAGGCCGCTTATCTCAAATACTGCCTGATACTATTAATTAACTCTACAAAGGGGTGGGCTAGCACTCACCCCTCTGGGAGAGCAAAAACATAGATCTCGTTATGTCCATGGACAGTTCGTACTCGGCCAAGAGCAGTTGGTCTTGCTGTTCCAGACTGGCCGTTACCAGTCATGACTGCAATATATTGTCGGCCATCTACTGCATAGGTAATGGTGCTAGTTTGAACAATTCCACCAACTACAGTACGCCAAAGTATTTCACCTGTATCGGAATCAAAAGCATTAAAACGTCTTTCTAAATCACCCCAGAACAGCAAATCTCCAGCTGTCACAAGAGCTGAGCCATTACCCGGAATAGCCTGCGAATGGATACGCTGCATATGTCCTGTAGACAGATTTATTTTTGCAATACCAGCATATTCAGATGGTTCAATACCAGGACGAAGAACGGCATTTCGTGGTCCAAAACCCGCTGGCATTGAAGCGTTTGCCGCCATATCTAAACAAGCATCATGAAAAGGGATATATAAAGAGTTTCTGTTGGGATCATACGCTGTAGACCAAAAGCTTCTCGTGTTATGAAAACAAATTAAACTCCTATCCCCATCCTGCTTGAAGACTCTGTCATAGTTAATTGTGGTACGTCCTGTCTCAACGTTAATATCAGAAATGTTGAACCCTGGGACATCGTAGGGAAACGGTGTTGCCCAAAGGAACTCACCCGTAATTCTATCCAAAACAAAAATTCCTCCAGCTTCGCCAACGCTTGCAACTACTTCACGCTGCTCACCGCGCTGAATGCCAGGATTAATCCATTTAACAGCCTCTGGGTCTGGTTCAAAACTGGTAGTAAGAATTGTTCGTTCATGCGGATGATCTAAATCCCAATCATCACCCGGTAAGTGTTGGTAATACCAAGCTAGCTCACCAGTATCGATATCCAGTGCTACTGTTGAGTTACTGTAAAGATCTGCTGGTGCAGTAGCTGAAATTGCATCAGCACTACCGTGTCGAGTAAGCCGCGTATAGGGGTCTGGATTTGCAATACCCCAATAAGTAAGCCTTTGCTCAGGGTCATAAGACCCGGGCAACCCCCATGAACTTGCAACCCTTTGTTCGACTGGAAGCTCGCCCCAACTATCCCCATCACGAGTTCCAGGTTCTGCAGTATTATAAAATTTCCATATTTCTTCGCCAGTTTGGGCATCATGTGCTGATATAAAACACCCAATCCGCTGCTTACAACTTCGATTTGTTAGGACTTTCCCATCAGCTACCAGAACTCCGCCAGTATGCTGTGTATTAGTCTCAGGGGAGAAAACCTCAGTTTCCCAACGAACACGGCCATCTCTAACATCCAGTGCTACCAAATACCCGTCAGGGGCCGGATAAAACACCATGTCATCATAAATACCAATGTTCTTGGTACGTGCAGTCTCAGCACGGCCAACAAATTCCGCAACCTCAGAAGAAATATTTCGTCTGTAATTCCATATCTCATCACCTGTGGTGGCATCGATTGCCAGAATGCTCGCCCCTGGCTGTGCTAGGTACATAATACCGTTATATACGACAGGAACGGTTTCCTGAGTGCCTTGAGGCAATCCTCTTGACCAAGCTAAGGAAAGACTTGAAACATTTTCTCTATCTATCTGATTTAAAGGGCTAAATCTTTGCTGATCATATGTACGGTTTATCATAATCCAATCAGAAGGATCCGGGTTGCGCATCGTACTTTCGGTAATTGGCTCAAACATATCAACCTGAGCAAACACTGATAATGCTATAAAATTGAGTAAAACTAGCGCCTTTCTAAGTATTAGTTTCATACCTCCCCCTTTATTTTTCAAAAAATCAGAATGCTGCTCTAAGATCCACAAAACCTAAAACCAGTTGGCTTAACAGTATAAACAACCTAATAATCTCTAAAATATTCAGTTTTCTTTGATAAAAGCACATATTTACATTCGTAGCAGTCTGAACGTTCCTTTAGGTTTTAGCACTCTAAACCCTTATTTTTTTAGTATTAGAAGGGTACTATATCCTTTTGAACCTGTGGATGGACGACGTGAGTCTTAATCACGTTTAGGAGAGGGAATGAATAAACAAACCGGAAACAATAAACTGGGGCTATTCTCAGTACTTTTAATGGCATTAGCTTGGGCGACTGGATCACAAGCACAAGTTGCCATTGATGGTGACGATATCGGTGGCATAGTCACTGGTCCTAATGGCCCAGAAGCTGGTGTTTGGGTAATAGCAGAAACTGATGAGTTCGATACTTTTTATGCCAAAATTGTCGTAACTGATGATATGGGAAGGTATGTTGTACCTGACCTGCCTGATGCTAATTATGATATCTGGGTACGCGGATACGGACTTGTAGATTCGGATAAGGTTAGTGCTAACCCCGGAGATGCTGTTGACCTGGACGCCATCATAGCTCCAAATGCTGCTGCTGCTGCTGAGATTTACCCAGCTATTGCATGGTATGCCATGATGCACATGCCTACCGAAGAAGAGGTTTCTCGGTTTGAAGGCGGTATGGATTTTTATCGAAATCGCATGAATAACAATGGCTGTATTGGCTGCCATATGTTGGGTAATAAAGCGACACGGGAAATATCACCAGAATTTGGCGAATTCGAAAATCACGAAGCTGCCTGGATTCGAAGAATTCAATCTGGCCAGGCTGGTGCCAGAATGATGTCTGATCTAGCAGGTGATTTGCAGGGAATCCCTTTCAAATACTTCGCTGACTGGACCCAACGAATTGCAGATGGCGAACTACCCTCATTTATTCCAGAACGGCCGCAAGGCGAGGAACGTAATATAGTCGCTACAGTTAGGGATTGGTCTGAACCTACAGCCTATTTACATGACCTGATCTCAACTGATCGGCGTGATCCTACTGTCAATCCAAATGGTTTGATATACGGTTCTCCAGAGCTTTCAACTGATAGATTTCCGATTCTTAATCCAGTTGATAACACAACGGATAGCTTTATCGCTCCAGTACGTGACGACGATACACCGTCCTACGCTACTGTAGCTGCAACTCAGCCTTCGGTATTTTGGGGTGATCAACGCATCTGGAACAGTAAAGCCAATTCTCATAACCCAATGTTTGATCAAGATGGTCGTGTCTGGTACACCGCACGAATTAGAGGCCCACAGAATGGTGATTTCTGTCGTGAAGGTTCTAGTCATCCTTCGGCAGAGGCATTTCCAACGGCTCGTGCCAACCGTCAACTGTCTGTATATGACCCTGAAACGGAAGAGTACACATTCATAGACACCTGTTATGGCACCCATCATTTACAGTTCGGTTATGACGATAACAATACTTTATGGACTAGTGGTGGTGGCGAAGTAATTGGTTGGTTAGATAGCAAACAATTCCTTGAGACTGGAGATGCAGAAGCCTCTCAAGGTTGGACACCAGCGATTCTAGATACTAACGGCAATGGTAAGCGTGATGCTTATGTCGAACCAGGTGATGCGGTTAATCCAGAGATGGATAAGCGTATTATGCCAAGCTATTACGCAATAATGCCAAATCCTGCTGATGACTCCATTTGGGGTTCTAGCAGATCTGACTGGAACGGTAGCGTAATTAGACTGGAGCCTGGTGATAACCCTTCTGAGACAGCGCTGGTGGAACAGTACAATGTTCCTCGTGAAAAAGGTGGCTTCGGTATCCGCGGAGCGGACATTGATAGCAAAGGCGTTATCTGGGGCTCTCTTGGTAGTGGACATATGAGTGAATTCGACCGAAGCAAATGCACAGGTCCACTTAATGGTCCTGAAGCTACCGGTGACCACTGCCCTGAGGGATGGACATTCCATCGCTATCCAGGCCCTGGACATCCAGGATTTGAGGAATTCAGTGCTGAAGCTAGTTATTACAGTTGGGTAGATCAACATAACACTGCAGGCCTAGGTGAAGACGTTCCAATGTCTACGGCTAATCTGTACGATGGTGTTCACGCACTTGTTGATGGAGATGATGGCGAAAAGGAATGGGTAACAATGCGTATTCCTTATCCGCTTGGCTTCTACAGCAAAGGGTTTGATGGTCGAATTGACGATCCAAATGCTGGCTGGAAAGGACGAGGTCTGTGGGTATCAGAAGGTGATCGAACACCCTTCTGGTTTGAAGAGAACAATGGTAAACCAATCGTTGTACACTTCCAGGTACGTCCAGATCCTCTTGCAAAATAAGTCCTTAGACAACCCTTAATAGTCTGTCTATAACGAACCCCTTCTTGCCTTCCGCAGGAAGGGGTTCTTTTTTTGATACTAAGCAACGGCCATGACAATTGATTTCAGAAGCGATACGGTAACGAAGCCATCAGACGAAATGCGGGCAGCAATGGTAAAGGCTGACGTAGGAGATGATGTCTATGGAGAAGACCCAACAATAAATCAGTTAGAAGAATTTTCAGCAGACCTTCTAGGAATGGAGGGTGCGCTGTTTTGCCCTAGTGGCACCCAAAGTAATCTTTTAGCACTGCTCTATCACTGTGAGCGTGGTGAAGAATACATTGTTGGCCAAAAGGCACACACCTATCAGTATGAAGGTGGTGGTGCAGCAGCACTTGGCTCTATTCATCCTCAACCACTGACTTTTGAATCAGATGGAACCTTGGATCTTGAGAAAGTTGCTGCTGTAATAAAGCCTGATGATTTTCATTTTCCACCGACACGGCTTCTATGCTTAGAAAATACTCATCGTGGCCAAGCATTATCTCTAGATTATTTGTATGCAGTTCAACAATTTGTTAGCGAAAAAAATCTAAAGCTTCACTTAGATGGAGCTAGAATTTTTAATGCTTCAGTAGAGTTAAACATACATGCAAAAAAAATTGCCAAACATTTTGATTCGGTATCATTTTGTCTTTCTAAAGGATTAGGAGCCCCAGTAGGGTCAATTTTATGCGGTAGCAAAAACCTCATTACCCATGCTCGTCGTTGGAGAAAAACTCTTGGGGGAGGAATGCGTCAAGCTGGTATTATCGCAGCTGCAGGCCTTTATGCACTTCAAAACAACATTGAACGACTTAGCGAAGACCACAAGAATGCACAACTACTTGCAAAAGGTCTAAATGAGATAGAGCAGTTAACAATTGATCCTAAAAGCGTACAAACAAATATGGTATTCGTAGACGCTCACAAAATAGACTGTCAAGAATTAACCTCCTTTTTAAAATCTAATGGTGTCTTAATTCAAGGTTCAGGCTTGCTTAGACTTGTAACCCACCTAGATATCAGAGAAAAAGATATTACAACAGCTGTTAAGGCATTTAAGGCTTACTTTAATTAAATACCTATGTAACGCTTCGACCAGCGTTGACCAAGCCCAGTGAGTATTTCATATCCAATAGTACCTGCATGATTGGCAATTTCATCTAAGGATATATTGGTCCCCAATAATTCTACAGGCTCCCCTACCCGTACATGTTCGTTAGATATATCACTTATATCTAACGTTATCAGGTCCATAGAAACTCGCCCTACAACCGGTACTTTTTTTCCGGCTACAAAAGCATGGCCACAATTACTAAGAGCCCGCGGATACCCATCAGCATAGCCTACGCCAACTGTTGCTAAGCGAGCCGGAGAATCAATTTTATAAGTAGCACCATAGCCAATATTTACAGTCTTTGTTATTTCACGCACCTGAATGACTGCTCCATGAAGGCTCACTACAGTCTTCATAGGATTAGGCTCTTGAATAAATGGATTACCTCCAAATAAAGCGATACCTGGTCGAATCAAGTCACCACAATACTGTTTACCAATAAGAGTCCCAGCTGAATTACCAATAGATGTTTTTGACTTAGGTAATCTAGCTCGTAACTTATTAAAGATCTTCAGCTGATCTATGTTTAATGGATGTGATGGTTCATCAGCACAAGCTAAATGTGTGATTACATATTCTAAATCTAAACTATGAAGCAAATTATACTTAACGACCTCCTCAACCTCTAACTCACTAAGTCCTAGCCGCGACATTCCCGTATCAATATGAACTGCCACAGCAGTACCAGCAGCTGCATCACGCCAATAATTAATTTGTTCCACTGAATTAAGAACAGGCGTTAGATTTGCTTTTAATAAGGTCTTTTCTTGCCCAGGAAAGGCACCTTCGAAAACAAAAATTGACCCCTCAGGCAGGAAACCTCGTAACTCCACACCTTCTGCCATATTAGCAACAAAAAAATGTCGGCACCCTTCATCAAACAAACGTCTTGCAACAGACTCAACACCTAAACCGTATGCATTAGCCTTAATAACTGCCGCACAATCTCCAGACGCAGCCGCCCTCAATGCACAAAAATTATTCGCTAATGCGTCTAAATCAATAGTTAATATTCCGGGACTAGTAGTAATGGGGTGGCTACTCATAACTTTTAGGCTACCATAGCCACCAAAATCAAACTTGTATTAAATAGATAATCTTATGAACGATACCTTTACAGCATTACGAGTCCATCGAACAGATGGCAAAAATCAGGCTAAACTAGAAAATCTAACTAATGATGATTTACCTTCAGGTAATGTCTTAGTAGACATTCACTACAGCACAATCAACTACAAGGATGCACTTGCGGTAACGGGGAAGGCTCCTATCATAAGGGAGTATCCTAGAATTGCTGGAATTGATCTTTCTGGTGAGGTTTTAGAGTCTGATGATAAACGTTTCATACCAGGTCAAAAGGTAGCCTCTCTTAATGGTGGTCTTGGTGAAACACGCGATGGGGGCTATACGGAAAGAACTCGTATTAACGCTGAAAAACTACAGCCCTTACCCAATAACATGAGCACTCGAACAGCAATGGCACTAGGTACAGCAGGTGCCACAGCAGCTCTTGCCATTTACCGTATGGAACAGAACGGTCAACATCCAGGTCTCGGACCCATCCTAGTAACTGGTGCAACCGGAGGGGTAGGTTCTATTGCAATTGACCTGCTCAGCAATCGAGGTTATGAAACAGTTGCTTTAAGCGGAAAACCTGAACAAAGCCCATTTTTAAAATCCCTTGGCGCAACTTCTGTCATTGACCGACAGGAGCTGGAGTTAGAATCCAAGCCCCTTGGCCGAGCGACATGGGGTGGTGCAATCGATAATCTTGGAGGGGATGTTCTCTCCTGGCTTACTCGCACTACAAGACCCAGAGGAAATATTGCAAGCATTGGACTCGCTGCAAGCACTGATCTTCAAACTACTGTATTACCATTTATTCTTAGAGGGGTGTCTCTAATTGGCGCCGCACTCGAGTGTTACCCAGATCTTCTGGACGTTTTATGGGAAAAACTAGCTAACGATATGGCTCCAAGTCATTTGGACACCATCATCACTCAAGAGGTTACACTTCAGAACCTACCAGAATGTTTTGATGCTTATATCGATAGTGCAATCACTGGCCGCACCCTAGTAAAGATCAAATGAATTCGTCGCCTAAGTAACAACAAACTTGCTACACACTATTAGAAAACCTCTCAGCCTCACCTACGAAAGTGATATTCATAAGGCGTGCCTGCTTGGCGAGCGTTGAGCCAAATTGTCAACATGCCCTCAAGAACATGCGCTGCGCGAATTGGTCCAACGTCTAGAGGCTCAAGACCCATCCCAGTGACTAACTCAGCAACCTTAGCTTTTGCACCCTCATCATTGCCAACCAAAGGAATAGTCACTGGACCACCGGGCTCAATCATAGTTGCAGCAGGCAGTACATTAAAAGCTTTAACAACTTGTGTATCTGGCACAAGCGCTTGAATCATTTCTCCGTTAGAGCTCTCCTCAGCTGTATGGTTAAAGTAACCATCCTCACCAGGGGCTACACGATTGGTAGGATCAATCAATATCTTTCCTGAGAGGTCTCCAAGCCCACGAACCACGTCCATCGCTATAGCACCTGGTACCGCTAATACCACAATATCTGCACCTTCTACAGATTGAGCAGGTAACATCACACTGGCTGCACCAACTGTCCTAGCAACTAGTTCCTGAACATCATCTCTGCCCGGTTCACGAGAGCCATAAATAATCTCATGACCTTGGGCAGCAAATTCAACTCCCAATGCAGCACCTACATTGCCTGTTCCAATAATAGAAATGGTATCGGCCATAGCAATATTAATGCTAAGACCAAAAGAAAAGCTTAATAACAATACGGATAATGTTTTAAAAAAACGTTTCATGACTATTTTCAATCTCCAAGTGAATTTTAGATAACAGAGGATATTAATCACCATAATAGCTTAATCGTTATCTAAGCATCGATTCCACTAGAACCAAAATCCTATGTAAGTTATGGTTCTTATATATAAAAAATGTGTGGGAAAGATATGGCTAGCTTTACGATTAACAGTGAAAGTATAGAGGTGGATGCCAATCCTAATACCCCGCTTTTGTGGGTAGTACGTGAGCACTTAAAACTCACTGGCACAAAATTTGGATGTGGTGTAGGACTATGTGGCGCCTGTACAGTCCATGTTGACGGTAACTCCACATTTGCCTGCATGACCCCAGTCTCAGCAGTCGAGGGAAAAGAAGTAACTACTATAGAGGCACAATCAAACCCAGCTCAAAATGCACTAAAAGAGGCTTGGGTTGCTGAGGCAGTTCCTCAATGTGGCTACTGTCAGTCAGGACAAATTATGCGTGCAGCTACTCTCTTGGAAAATAACCCAAAGCCTAGCAGAGAGGATATCGTTAACCACATGCGTACAAATATATGTCGCTGTGGAACCTACAATCGAATCATTAAGGCAATCGAACGTGCTGCAGAGGAGGTTTGAAATGACTTACAACAAACCACCTATTCAATCCCCTAAAACAACTCGTAGAGAATTTTTACAAAGTGTGGGAATAACTTTTGCTGTAGGATCAACAGGCATTGTAGGCGCATGTTCACTAGATTCCAGCAGTGAGCCAAATGAACCACTACCCTCCTCCAGTAACAATACAATTTCTGCTAATGCCTGGGTGACTATTAGTGCCGATGATTCAATAAAAATTATGTATGCCGGCACAGAGATGGGACAGGGCTCGATGACTACCCTACCCTTAGTTCTAGCTGAGGAATTAGATGCCGACTGGGAAAATGTAAATGTAGATATAGTTTCTGTGCATGATCCAGTTTATGGAAACCCAATTCGTTACACCTATTATGGTTTTCCTATTCTTTATACCGCTGGTAGCAGAACCTTAGAAGCCTATTACCCAGTAATGCGTCAAGCTGGCGCACAGGCGCGCAAATTCCTACTTGATACTGCTGCAGCTGAATGGGGGGTTCCTGTTGCAGAACTTAAAACAGAACTTAGTCAAGTTTCTCACACAGCATCTGGAAGAACTCTGACTTATGGACAAATCATTGGGCTAGCTGAGTTGCCAGATAATTTGCCATTAGTAGATGAAAACGAATACAAGAGGCAAGAAGACTACCGTTACTTAGGCAAAGACATTACACGTGTCGATGTACCAGGAAAATCTGACGGATCTGCAGAGTTTGGTATTGATGCACAGGTGCCAGGTATGGTTTATGCATCCGTTCTTCGTGCTCCAGTAGAGGGCGAGGAACCATTAGATATCAATGATGTTAAAACTCGAGAAATTGATGGTGTAATCGATGTTATTTCACTCCCCCATGGTGTAGCAGTTGTGGGAGAGTCTGTAGAGGCTGCTTTCTGGGGAAAGAGTGCACTTGAAGTCATCTGGACTACTAATTCACCTTTTAGAAATGTAAACCAAAGCGAAACTCTAGATACCTATGAAACATATGCAAGAGACCTTACATTTAGCACTGATAGTCCTCTATGGCAAAACGTAGGCGATATCGAACCTGCTTTTAATGCGGCAAATAATGTTGTTGAAGCGATGTATCGAGCTGATCCAGCCTACCATGCACAGATGGAGCCAATGAATGCAACGGCTAGTGTCTCAGATGATGGAAAATCTGCTGAAATCTGGGTAAGCACTCAAACCCAAAGTCTTACCGTTATGGCTGCTGCCGATACACTAGAAACGTCAATCGATAAAATAACTTTGCACCCAATGTTAATAGGTGGTGGATATGGGCGTAGAGGAGAATATCAGGCTAAATATGTTGATGAAGCTCTTTTAGTTTCTCGTGCTATCGGTAAACCAGTAAAAGTCATTTGGACTAGAGAAGAAGACGTTAAAGATGGTGTCTTCAGGCCTCTTTCAGCACAGCTTATGCGTGCTGCAATTAATAGTGATGGAAAAATAACAGCTCTGCAGCAACGCGTAGCCACCCCATCGGTGCTGAGCTACTACAATGTGCCTCGCTGGAACCTTGCAGAAGGACGTGACGGCATTTCAATGAATGGAGCCCAAACAACCAGATATGACATAGCTAATATTAGATCTGAACATTTAATTATGGATCGAGGCTCACGTGTAGCTGCTTGGAGAGGAGTCGGAAGTAGTTATACACGTTTTGCTAATGAATCTTTTATTGATGAACTTGCCCACCATCAAGGAGCCGATCCTTTGCAATTTCGAATTGATTTAGCTCATAACGATCCAGATGGTAGAAATGTTCTTGAAGAAGTTGGACTCATGTCAGATTGGTCCCGAAAACGAGAAGGCAGTGCCTTGGGAGTAGCATTATCTGACTATGGAGGCTTTTCGGTTGCTGCCGGTATAGCTGAAGTTAGTGTCAACGAGCAAACTGGTGAAATCCAGGTACTTAATTACTGGATGGTGATTGATGCAGGATTCCTTGTAGCTCCAAGAAATGTAAATGCACAAATGGAAGGTAATGTGACCATGGGTCTTAGTAATGCGCTAAAAGAAAGGATCACCATTAGTGATGGCATAGTTGATCAGTCTAACTTTTATGACTACCCAATAATGCGTATGGATGAAATGCCTGATATTCATGTAAAAGCAATCATTAATAACAAATCCCCGAGTGGGGTTGGTGAATTAGGATTGGCTACAACAGGTGCATCTGTTGCAAATGCAGTGTTTGCTGCTACTGGCGCAAGGGTAAGAGAACTACCATTAACTCCTGACCGAGTATTGGCAGCACTTCGAGGGTAACTCTCAGCTATACCAGAAAATACAAGAAACTTAAGAATACTATGTCAAGACGCTTAAATATATCTAACGAGCTGCAAGTTCTCCGCCCCAAATCTCTCTGTACTGTAAACGAGAAGAATATATAAGCATTGCGTCAAGATTCATACGATCAAAACCCGTTACCTCATAAAGCGCTTCAAAAGCCATATCTTGATCTTGATTGTCAAACATAAGAGTTCTTTCTAAAACCTCAATATCCGTTCGAGTTGTAATTGCTTCCGCAGTATGCATCACACCAGAATCACGTGTACCTGCAATAACTAAAAAACGATTTCCGTCAGGTCCAGGAAATGTTGAAACCAAGCCATAGTCTTGATAATTACTCTCTTCAGGAATACCTGCACCACTTGCATAATATTCTCCAGTAACATCATTAATTAACTCATCATAACTCTCGCCAATGCTCAAACCAGAGGATGCAAAGACAAAATCCATTAGTGTTCCAAGAGCACTAATATAGCCTACATAAAGAATATCGTGAGACTTAAGATCCGCTACTCTAAGTTCAGACATCGTTGTAACCCTAACCTCCTTGTTAGAGGTGTATACAACACGAAGTAAATCCTTAAGGGCAAATGCAGCTCCCTGGGGTAAATAGGTCAGATCAAGATCCATGTAATTCTCCTGCAAATCAGGTTGACCAAAAAATAAGTCATCAAGATCATCGCTTGAGTTAACATCAAACTCCCTGAGCAAACGCCTTACACGCCCAAACTCATCAAGTTCCCCAAAAATATAATAATCCCCAACAACCACAAGAAGAGGATAATCTTCACCAAGCATATCTTCCCAAACCGGCGAATCAGCTACCTGCTCATAGGCATCAGGCAAATGCCTATTCCAATCAAACAGAAAATATGTGGCGATAGAAAAAACAATTGAACCGGCAATAAAACCAATCCCTATTTTTTGTATCTCCTTAGCATTACCATAGTTTTTATGTAGCTCAGGAGAAACCACATCAAGACGATATTGTCCCTTAGCAATCTTTAAGCGTTGACCATTCTCACCTGGCATTTCAGCATAATAATCATCAAGTTTCCGACGAAGATTATGAATATAAACTCTTACAAAAGAATCCTGGTTAGAATCAAATTCTTTTGTCTTATCAAAGACATCTATAGCTATATCAACTTCTTTAGGCTTCTGGTTTTTCTCAGAACATTGAGCCAAATAGGAAAGTAATCTTTCATAGATATGGGAGCGGCCGAGTGCCCCACTCTCTATGATTTTCTCTACTTCCTCAGTAATTTTATTAGACGAGCCCATTATCTAATGACATGCATGATTTGAAACTGGAGCGCCACTCTAGCTTATCCTTAACAGTTAATAAACTTGTTCTAACCATCTATTTTATAAGAAAAAGCCAAACTGATATATCCTAAAGAAATTAAGTTCTCAATAACGCTAATCAGATAATCTTGTCTCGCCATAAAAGAAACACTACTTTATTCTTAGTTTCCTATGATCAAATTAGTTTTTTTAATACATCGGTATCTTGGTATTGCTCTAGGCCTAGTAATCACACTCTGGTGTTTATCTGGGTTTGTCATGATGTACATGCAATATCCGGAGTTTAGTTCAAAAGATCGCCTTGCGGGAATTGAGGTCATAGAGATTGAAGATTGTTGCCAACTTCCGAGTGACTTTAGCGATATAGTTATTGATCGATTCCAATTAGAAATGTTTGATAGTCGTCTAATACTTAGACTAATGGATGGGCCCTATCAATACATAATCGATCTATTAACAGGAGAATACTTAACTAGCTTTAGTGAATTAGAGATAAGCCGTTCAGCTATTATTACCGCCCAGGAACTAGAACTCACAGGCAATTTAAATCTTCTAGGCACCATAGATAGGGATCAATGGACAGTCTTTCCAGGTTTTAATTCACATCGCCCGCTTTATCATTTTGAAATTAATGATTCACTAGGTACACAATTCTATATTTCTAGTCTAACGGGTCAGGTAGTTCAATTAACAAACTCGAAAATACGCTTCTGGAATTGGATCGGATCAATACCCCATTGGCTTTATCCAACAATGCTCCGTCAGCACACTAGTATTTGGTTGCAAACTGTTATCTGGCTAACAATTGCCAGCATATTTCTCACTGTAATCGGGATTTATATTGGCCTTCGTCAATATAAAACACGAAAAAGCAGAAAAAAATCTCCGTACCATGGTTGGGGGCTTTGGCATCATTTCTCTGGACTATTTTTTGGGCTTTTTACTTTGACATGGCTCATTAGTGGGCTTTTATCAGTAAATCCTTGGGGGACTCTAGAAGGTAGAAGTTTTGCAGAAGAAAATCATAACCTTAAAGGTGGGTATCTAAGTTTTGAGGACGTTAGAAATTTCATCTACTCCTTGCCTGGTAATCACATACCGGCTACTACTGTTCGTTTAGAAGGATATATGCTTGATAAAGAGCTTAGTCTGATGGCATTTGACTCAAATGGCGCACGACTTCGTCTTAACTCAAGCACCTTTAATCATGATCCGCTATCTGATGATTTTTTTACTCGAACAATGCATATAATTCGCCCTAATTCCTCGATTACAAAAAGCGATTGGATTACTACCGGGGATGCTTACTACTACAACCATCATAATATGCAGAATTTCCCTGTATTTCGCCTAAGCTATAACGATGGAGAAAGACTTTATCTTGATAGAACAAGCGGCGAACTTGTCTTTGCTGTAGATAATGAGCGCAAGTGGTTTCGTTGGTTTTTTCAGGGGCTTCATCGGGGAGATTTTTCGCAACTTATTCGAAAACGACCTCTATGGGATCTTCTTATGTGGCCATTAATGCTTGGTGTTACAGTAGGTGCACTTTCTGGAACATGGTTAGGTATACGCCGGA
>TARA_B100000686_G_scaffold354705_1_pt1 | contig 21080 bp, 21 predicted proteins | sample TARA_B100000686 | Tara Oceans TARA_B100000686 (sample SAMEA2622733) | marine metagenome | biome: marine biome (ENVO:00000447); feature: marine epipelagic mixed layer (ENVO:xxxxxxxxx); material: "saline water (ENVO:00002010), including plankton (ENVO:xxxxxxxx)" | depth 150 m | reverse complement strand
TCTACTGCGCTATCTGCACTGGTTTTTTTGCCGCCATCTTTGGAGGAACGCCAGCTCAAATTGCTGGGCCAACTGGGCCCATTGCTATTGTGATGGCAAGCGTATTTTTGCAATTCTCTGGTCAACCGGCTGCTGCTATGGGTGTTGTAATGCTAGCTGGTTTGACGCAAGTATTATTTGGTGCACTACATTTAGGTCGATATATTAGCTTGATCCCTTATCCGGTGATCTCAGGCTTTGGTTCAGGCGTCGGCTGTATCATTATCGTGATGCAGTTTAATCCTCTGCTGGGTCAGCCCTCTGTCACTGATACCGTTATAGCAGTTCGTTCGTTACCTGAAAGCATTAGTAATATAAATCTTTGGGCTCTAGGAGCTGCTTCCTTATCCTTTGCAGCTTGCCACTTGGTGCCAAGGAAACTACGCAGTATCTGTCCTGCTGAACTGATTGTGCTCATAGGCGGAACGCTGTTAATTTCTATCCTTGGAATACAAGTGCCACTTCTAAATGCGCCTGAGACACTTTTTCCGACTATCAGTTGGCCACCACTGATGTCATTGCCATGGAAAGATATGTGGGTGGCTGCACTTGCCCTTGCACTGATTAGTTCATTAGACAGCTTAGTTACATCCATGGTTGCTGATACAGCTAGCCAAAATTTTCATGATTCTGACCAAGAACTAGTTGGCCAAGGAATCGGTAATCTCGTGGCCTCCCTACTTGGGACGATACCTGGAGCAGGATCCATGTCCCGAACTATGGCTAACATTCGTTCGGGAGGTGTCTCACCACTTTCTGGGGTTTTTCATTCACTATTTCTACTTGTTCTACTGTTCGTGGCAGGAGACCTTATCCAGTTTATTCCATCAGCTCTTGTATCTGGAATACTTATTCATATCGGCATTCAAAGTATTGATTGGACATACATAAAACGCTTTCCCTATGCACCAAGAAGTGGTGTTTTAATAATGTTAGTGGTGTGGGTACTTGCTGTATTTATTAATGTTGTTACTGCAGTTGCAGTAGGAGTGATAATGGCAAGCCTAGGGCTTGTAAAACGGATGGCAGACATAGAACTTGAGACAGTTAAACTAACCACTGATGACAATACGGATGTTCACCTTACACATGAGGAACGAGCTTCTCTTACAGAAAGTGCAGGTGCAACACTATTAATTAACCTTGGCGGACCGTTAACTTTCGGGGCAGCTAATGGACTAATGAAGAGACTTGGCAACATTGGACAGCATAAAAGTGTTGTATTAGACCTATCCGAAGTATCACACATAGATGACAGTACCGCATTTGCTTTCGAGAATATTATTCGAAGAGCACAAAATAATGATCAGCATGTCATTCTGGTAGGCTTACACAAACCAGTGATAAGGATATTTGTTCGTACCGGACTTCTACCACTCATTAGAGAATGCGTAAGATTTAGGCATCGACTGGACGGATTGAACTATGCTAAGCATGTCCCACGTAATTAAGGGAAACTCGTAAATGCTCTATAACCTAGGTGAAAATAGCGTCCAAACTCACGGCGATCATTATTTCGTTGCACCAACTGCTGCAGTCATTGGCAAAGTAATTCTGGGTAAAGACTCAAGCATCTGGTTTAACTCGGTACTTCGTGGTGATAACGACACAATTACCATAGGCGAAAGATGTAATGTACAAGATGGATCGATTTTTCATGTAGATCCCGGTATACCTCTTGTCTTAGAGAAAGAGGTCACCATAGGCCACTCCGTGACAGCACATGGATGTCAGATTGGAGAGGCATCTCTTATTGGCATGGGTGCAACAATTCTAAATCAAGCAATAATTGGTAAGTTCTCTATTGTGGGCGCCCAAAGCCTGATCACGGAAGGAAAAGAATTCCCTGAACGCTCCCTAATAATTGGTTCGCCTGCTCGACGTATCCGTGAAGTAACAGACGAAGAAATTAATTCTATAAAGCAGAATGCCGAACACTATGTACAGCGGAGTATGCTTTATCGAAAAGAACTTGCTCCCTACCAAAAAACCAAAAAATAGCCAAAAGGAAAGTCTAATGAGAAGGTCAATATTTAGGGTCATAATTACTGCGCTTGCATCAGTGGGTTTCATTGGCATGTCTGCCAAAGCGCAACAATCAGGTATGGCGATCAAACACTCGAACGCTCCTTATATCGTGATTGAGCGTATGCTGCCAGATTCCGGTACCGCCTGGGAACTACAACTCGTGCTAGCACGCGATGAGATTTACATACCGATCGGGGTACGTAAACCCGACGGCGTTGGCCCCTTTCCACTCATTCTCATCGGCTCCGGCCAGGGGCGTGACGGACTACTCAAGATCGATCAGGCGATGGAGGATGTTGAGGAGCTAATGGACCGGTTCGTCGAGCGCGGCTATGCGGCAGCCTACCTAAACTTTCGTAATGAAATCCCAGAGCTCTATAACGAGATAGCACGATCAGAGCTTCTAGCAGATACTGTCAGTGGCGGGGACCGTAGGTTGCAGGCCGTACCGACACTGGACTCTGATGACTATATATCTATCGTTGAACACGTGAGAGCGCTGCCATACACGGATCCGGAAGGCATCGGCGCAATCGGAAGTAGTCATTCGGGTGAAATCATTCTCAAGGGTACAGGGCTCATCAATATTGGCGCCGGTGTAGCGAGCGAGGCGGCAGCGCTGGAATATCTTGCGATCGATGTGTTGGCAGCGGCGCTCAATGATGCTGGCGAGCGGGATTTTCACGATATCGAGATTACGCGGAGCCTTGCCGACAAAGATGTCGCAATGCAGCGAATTGTAAAATCAGAAACACCACTATTGATCCTTGGTCGTGAAAACGATCATTTACAGGGCGTTTTTCAACTTGCCTACGAATGGTTAACAGAAGCTGATAAAGACGTTACATGGGCATCTTTTGATCATCCTGAACATGGCTACTCACTGTTGCGTCAACGACCTGGTGGTCCATCAAGCCCTGATGATGTTCAAGAAGAGGTTTTTGACTTATACATGACTTTTTTTGATGAACACTTGAAAGATAATTAGATGTAGGCAAATGGTTATGTGGATATGAGTACTAATTAGTATCTGGCCAGACACGAACTAAACCTTCCTGAACAGTTGAAGCAACAAGAGTGCCATCCAGCTTAAAGAATCGTCCCATAACAAGACCCCTTGCCCCCGATGCATTCGGACTCTCTATTGCATATAACATCCACTCATCAGCCCTAAATGGACGGTGAAACCACATTGCATGGTCTAGGCTTGCCATTTGTATGTTCCGTTGTTCCCAGCGTATACCATGTGGCTGGGTGGACGTCCCAAAAAAATAATAGTCCGAAAGGTACGCCAATAAACTTCTATGCAAATCAGGGTCATCAGGCAAATGGTCAATTGCCCGAATCCAAACATAACGTATTGGATCTCTTGGCTCCAGACTAGTGAAATCGACCGGATCTACTGGTCGCATTTGCATTGGTCTTTCGCGTGTCAAAAAACGTTGGATTTCAAGTGGCAGAGTTTTAAAAACTTCTTCAGGAACATCACTAATATCAGCAAGGTCATCTGGACCTGGCACATCCGGCTTTTGTGCTTGGTGCTGAACACCCTCTTCTGGAACCTGGAAAGATGCCGTCATATTAAAAATAGGCCTTCCATGCTGAATCGCAACTATACGACGATTGGTAAAGCTCTTCCCATCACGAGCACGATCAACTTCATAGAGGATAGGGGCTTTAACATCTCCTGGTCTCAAAAAATATGCGTGCAGCGAGTGTGCTTCAAAACCCTCGACTGTATAGTTCGCAGCCATCAGTGCCTGACCTAAAACCTGTCCGCCAAACACGCGTTGACTTCCTATATCACGACTCTCGCCGCGAAAAAAATTATCCTCTAGCTGCTCAAGCTTAAGCAGGTTCAATAGATCGGTAAGAATTCCTCTCATCAGGGGTTTTCATGTCGATTTAGTCGTGCGATTAGGCTGGATGTATCCCAACGCTTACCGCCCATACGAATGATATCCGCATAAAACTGATCTACCAAAGCAGCAACTGGAAGCTCCGCACCGTTTCGACGAGCCTCATTCAAACAAATTCGGAGATCTTTACGCATCCATTCCACTGCAAATCCAAAATCAAATTCTTCGTTAACCATTGTCTTCCAACGGTTATCCATCTGCCAGGATTGTGCTGCCCCCCCACAAATAACCTCTACAACAGCTTCAGGATCAAGCTTTGCCTGCAAAGCAAAATTAAGAGCTTCTGCCAAACCCTGCACTAAACCAGCTATAGCAATCTGATTCGCCATTTTTGTTAATTGGCCACAACCAGATGGGCCAACCAAACGAACTGTCTTTGCATAAGAATTTATAAGAGGCTCGGCTTGTTCAAAAGCAAAACTTTCGCCACCTACCATCACCGTAAGTTGCCCCCCCTCAGCACCGGCCTGCCCTCCTGAAACTGGGGCATCAAGACAATGAATACCTCTTGCTGAACCAGCTTTCTCAAGCTCACGAGCCATATCAGCTGAAGCAGTTGTATGATCGATAAAAAGTGTACCCGGGGACATTGCCTCTATTACACCCTGACCTAGTATGACCTCTCGGAGATCAGGGTCATCACCAAGGCAGCTAAAAACAGCCTCGGCATCACTTACTGCGTCTGCTGCAGTTTCAGCTTTCCTACCACCATATTCACTAACCCACCGATCAGCTTTTTCAGCTGTTCGGTTAAAAACAGTGACTTCCAACCCGGCACGCTTTAACCAACCGGCCATAGGAAACCCCATGACTCCAAGACCAAGAAAAGTAACTTTTTTTATCAAGGGAAACTCCGAGTTTTGACTGATCTAAATACCAAGTTGTAGTTACCTTAGCATCGCCGCTATGGACTCGGCAAAACCTTCTATTTTGGACATCTTAACCGAACTATCCATCTCTACTAGCGCCCAAAAATAGCTTATTAGCCTCTCTAATCTTATAACATCATCCAATTGACTATAATTAAAGGGAATCAACTCCTCTTTGAAGTAAGATTCTAAAATCAATGGATATTGATTCATATTAAGTCCATTCAATGCTATTAGACTCGCAATATCTAATATCGGATGAGCTTGAACCGCATACTCAAAATCTACAAGCCAAAGCTGATCAGAATCAAGTATGTTTGCAGCTATCAGATCATGATGACAAAGTGTTATTGGTGAAAAGGTTTTTTCATACATGATGGCCAACTGCCTTAACTCTATCTGCCAATTTTTCTGCTCTATATTAAATGTTCGATTTTTATGATCTTGTGAGCCCTTAAGCACATTAAAATAACTCTCACATAATGTGGTCGGCTTAAAAAGAGGAAGTCTAAAACCAACATTAATTGAGTGAAGAGAAGAAAGCGTCTCTGCTATTCTCCCTAGATTCTCAGGCTGAGACAGCATACTTGAATCCCAAGTAATAGCATTATTCAAAAAGGTGGTAACCAGGGCACCTGTAGACTCATCGTCAAAAATTACGGTAGGCGTCAAGCCTGCTTTAGAAACTGATTTAAGCAAGCGTTTTTCTGTCGAGTTATCTAATGTTTGAAACCGCTCTTTCAGATTGTTTTTTGGTAGACGTACCATCCATTTTTTTTTGCCATAAGAAAAACGGAAAGCTCTATTACTCAGACCATTAGAAATAGGTTTAACTGTAACTCGATTTGAATCTATATTGAGGCGACCACATAAATGCTTTACCTCATTAGCACAGATCATTTCGTCAAATAGCACGATACTCTCGCCACCATGTCCTCAAACCAATAACTATCAAAAATAGGTATACAAAAAACAAAAGGGCTGTTAAATGCAGGTCACGCGATAGATAAAGGTAGATTGAAACGCTATCAATAATAAACCAGTACAACCAATTCTCTAACACCTTACAAGCGACCATGTAGGTGGCCATGATTGCAGCAACGGTGGTAAAGGCATCTAGAAATGGAGATGCGGAGTCTGTATAGCTCATGCTCCAACCAAAGAACAATGATAATGTGCCAATAGTACTAATTGCCATAACATGTTGACGGATGCTCCAAATATTTATTTGTACGCCAATATCTTTATCCACACCATGACGCCACTGATACCAACCGTAAATTGCCATAACTGCATAGAAAACCTGCAGGATGGACTCCATATAAAGTTGTGCTGAATAAAACAAACCAATGTAAAGAATCGAGCTTAGAAAGGCTGCCAACCAGCAACAGATATTCTGTCTTATTGCTAAAACCAAATAAGCTATCGCAAGAAAAACAGCCATGAACTCAGCAAAAGATACTCTTGCAAATAGAGCAGCCAAAACCTCAATCACGATGATTTTCTTTTAAGTAGTGATAAGTGGTAGCTCATTAATTGGTAACTCAGCATTCAAAAACTTAGCGACAAGAACTTCCGGTTTCCCTTTGTTAAAAGAAATCATAAGAGCCTGTTCTACGGCCTGCATGACATCTTTCAACTCACCAGAAAATTGAGTGCTCATCTGATTAACCGTTACATCTAACTTAGAAGACTTCTGTATGGAATAAATAAATGAATGAATAGAGGGTAAATATTCTTCCTGTAAAGGATAAAGACTGACTTCAGCTGTTATTCTCATAAAAACTCCAAATCATTACGCCCGGTATTAGAAAGAATACTTTGCTGTGAAGCCAATCACTCTGGGCTCACCATATTGGTAGTAGGTTTCATTTTTCCAGCCTTTTCGAGGGTCATTCCCAAAATAAAACCCATGAATCCCATAGTCCTTATTAGTTAAATTTCTCCCCCAAAATAACAGCTCAGTCCGGCCTATTTGATAATTAAGACTTGCATTCAAAAGATTGTAACCTTTGATTTTTTGTTCGTGATAGTAGCCAAAATGACTTGCGTCTCGACCTTCAATCTCCACCTGAAAACCTATGCTTTCAGTGAGCGAGACATTAGCTCCAAAATGGTACTGCCACTGAGGAGATTTTGTCTGATCAATGTTTTTTCTAACCACAAAATCATAGTTATCCAGATCGTAGGTTGTAATTTCATCTATCTCCGTCTCAAGTAACCCAAGGGAACCCGATAACTGTACTTTGTCTGATAATTGATAGATGACCTCAGTCTCTGCACCCCAGTTTGTCCCATCAACGTTATCTAGAAAACCAATCCAAAGGTATCCAGCACTGTCATACATCCAAGATTCAAGCTGAGCATTGTCCCTGCTCATATGAAATGCTGCAGCTCGCAGAGTAAGCTGATCGTTAAGATAGGACCCCTTTATCCCAATCTCCCGATTTACGAGTGTTTCTTTTCCAAACACCAGCCTTGGTCTGATAAATGTCTGGAAAACTGTTTGCATAGAAGCGAGCTTTGCGCTGGCCTCTGTATTGATGCCTCCAGCCTTAGCACCACTGGATATACTTCCATAAAGCAGCAAATCTTCCCCCATAAGGTAGGTTAGCGTTAGATCCCCAGTTCGGAGACTGTCATCACTACTTGAATTAAGGGTAGCACTATCTTTATAACTATCTTTGAACCGTTCATAACGGATCCCAGCTGTGATGCTCAATCGTTCAGTGATAGCGGAATCGAGCTGGCCATAAATAGCGCTTCTTTCAGTATCATAATAACTAAAAAAATTTCCATAAGATTGTCTTTGTAGATCTTCATCCCTTTTCTGAGCATAAACACCTAAAACATATTGGACATCGCCTAACCCTCCTAAAGAGAAGTTTCCCAATAAACGTGAATCAACTGATATGTCACTCCGATCTCTGAGATAGTTATCTGTATTAGAGTAATAATCGAGCACCGGATCACATAATGTTCCGTCACATATTCCGACATATGTCCAATCTTCATCAAACCCATACTCAAGATCACTATCTAACCAAGTTGTGACAGCCTCCAAAGTAGCAAATTCACTTAACTGCCAAGACCCTCGCAAAGCCAAGGCCAGAGTATCCTGATTATCTTGTCCTGGCCTGTCTGATAATGTTGTTCTGGAGTTATCCAAGGTAAAAGCATCGTAACCATTATTGCTATCAAAATAGAAAGCTGTCACTTCATAACTCGAACTGTCCGTTGGCTGAAACTCCATAGTTGCTCGAATCGTGGTTTCATCGTAACCATTAGTATTGGAACGCCCTAGGTGGGCATTTTTCATGTACCCGTCTCCCTTATTCTTGTGCACTGAAAGTCGCCCTGATGCACCATTACTAATAGGACCACTGATTACACCGCCAGCGCTCTGACTTCCATAATCCCCTATGCCAACCTCTGCATAACCCTCAAAACGGTCTGTTGGACGATTACTTCGAATATTTACTATCCCTGCTAAAGCACTTGTTCCAAATTGAGTTCCTTGTGGCCCCCGAGAAATTTCAACTTGCTCAACATCAAAGAGCATCCCTGCATTTGCAGTGCCTCCAAAATTAATATCATCAATCAAGATTCCAACCGACGGGAAGTGTTTAGGATCAACAAACTGCTCTAGATCGCCAACACCTCGAATCTGTACAAAACGTGAACGGGATGCTCCACCGGAATAGTTAACATTCGGTGAGATATTAAGCGCCGACTCTAAGTGCTGTGCCCCACGACTTTTCACGAGAGACTCATCAATGACTGTAATGCTACCCGGACTTGTCATGAGACCCTGCTCCCGAAAACCAGCTGTAACCACAACTTCTTCAAGCGGGGAAAGGTTGCTCTGCGCTAAAATACTATAAGGCGAAAAACCAAAAATAATGAGCAATAAAAATATGCTATGCCTGAACAGGCAACATGATTTGGTACTTCTCAAAACCGATCTCCTAAAAAATATGAGAGATCCAGTCCGTATCGCGAGTGGAGATTCTTATAGAAGTTCCGTCCCTTCGCCGGTACTAACCGGATCAGGTTCAAAGGGTTAGCTAAACTTTTAGTTAGCTTCTCAGGTTGTTTCCAACCACCCCTCGGCCGCTGAAGTCGTTATTTAACCCTTCTCTTTCAGTCTAGGCAAGAGCTCCACAAGATTACAGGGTCTAGTTCTATAATCCAGTTGCAAAGAAATGATCTTATTCCACCCTGTCATGCAAGCATTAGTAGAACCAGGGAGACAAAAGACATAAGTGCCATTTGCTACCCCTGCGAGGCATCTAGACTGCAGACTGGAAGTACCAATTTCTTCATATGAAAGTGATCGAAAAAGCTCTCCAAAACCAGCAATTGTCTTTTCAAGCAAAGGTTCAACCGCCTCTGGAGTTCCATCTCTTCCTGTAACTCCTGTACCACCTGTAGAAATAATCACCTCAACAACTTCATCAGCGAGCCATTTTGATATTTGTCCACTTATCTCATTAAGGTTGTCCTTAACAATAACCTTCTCGTATAACAGATGCCCTGCGTCTGTTAAACACTCCACTAGTTGCGCACCTGAAAAATCGCTACTGTCATCTCGCGTATCAGAAATAGTGAGTATCGCAATATTCAGCGGTATGAATTCTCTGTTTATTGTCTGAGACATTTGCTACATATACTCTAAATTTTTTGCTTAACTAATCAAGCAATAAGAAAGAATTTAATGCTATTCACAATAATTATTTCGCTTTTAGACAAGCACTTCTGAAAATAAAAATTAGGCATCGGTAATAGCCATAAGATCAACTTCAATCAAAAAATCGGGGTCAGCTAATGCTGTCACCCCAATCAATGTTGTTGGCGGCGGATTATTTGGGTCCCCAAATTTAGGCGCATCCTCACCTCGGGTCTGATTTTTAAACCTATCAACATCAAGCACAAAGATGCGTTGAAATACCACATCATCCCAACCGGCTCCAGCAGCCTCTAGCTGTATTTCTAAGTTTTCCATTACTGCTATGTATTGTGCGCGGTAATCTCCTATAGAAACAGCATTATAGTTCTCATCCGATGGAGTTTGTCCTGCAATGAAAATTAGTTTCATTGGTCCTTTCACAGTAATAATTCGTGTGAAATTTGGATGTTTATACAGGCCTTTTGGGTTAATTCTTTCGATTTCCATCATAATTGATCCATGATTTTTACGAAGGCAGGATGATCTGTCCTGCTATTCCTTAAACTCTATTTCCTTCCATAGATTTTCGATTGTCTAATGCGAGCCAATTCTGGCCAATTAAAGCAAGTAGGACCCAATAATAAAATCCATAATGCATAACAATATGAACACCACCCCAGTTTTGCCGAACGGTATGCCCAAACATAAGAACGACATAGAAAGAAATCCCTGCTAATAAAGCCCAGCGTGTATAAAAACCTAGAAGGGTCATGGCGCCTAATACCACTTCAATGTACGGAATCAAGTTTAGAAAAACATGAACAAGTGTCATTGGTAAAAATGTACCCTCAAACGTAGCAGCCATGGGCTCTTCCCATACAGCTACCCCACCTGTCTGAATAATTCGCATAAAGCCATGAAAAAATAGATTGATTCCTAACAGAATACGCATAAAAAAATAGCCAATCTGCATGTTCGTTGGAGAGGGTCCAGCGGTCAGTTCATCTAAAAAATCATTGTTCATTACTACTCCTTTAATGGCTTAATAAGATTACGATCAGATTTGCGTGTAAAGACTTATGCTCGATCAGTCGGTCAAAAAATGGTGTGCACTAAGAACATTCTGATCGACTCAATCAGCCAACGTCGTAACTAGGGTGTCTGACCAAGAACTGATGAAAAATCAAAGTGAAGCAATTGCTTTGATTAAACGTTATCTGAACGACGGCTAAACCAATAAGATCACAAACCGGCCTGCTCACGCACCCATGTAGCTGCATCTTCTAGTGTGCCAAACCAAACGCCTTCCTTTGTCTTTATGTGTTGAATCAACCCTTCAAGGGCCACAATATTTGATCGATGTCCTATGACATGTGGATGCATCGTCAGAAGAAACATAGTTTGCTCTTCCCAAGCACGGTCAAATTCATCAATCCAGACCTGCAAGATGTCTCGGGGGTTCATATACCTATTGCCTATCGGGTTAAAAAATGGCGCATCGTCCAAAATCCAATCGACTGGCAATTCGACAAATCCAGTTGGTTCACCATTCTGCATAAGTTCGTACGGACGATCATCAGCAAACAAGGAACTTTCATATAAGAATCCCATATCACGGATAATACTTAGCGTATTGGGACTATGATTCCAAGACGGTGCTCGATAACCAACCGGACGAGTACCGGTGATCTCTTCAATAGCATCAGTAGCCTGTCGAAGAAGACGCGCCTCAGTCTCACCATCCAGGGCAGTGTTTGATTCATGAATCCATCCATGTACACCAATTTCATGTGCCCCAGGTGCCAAGATCATATCAGCCTGTTCTGGAGCTATTTTCAAGCTCCAGGCAGGGAAAAAAAATGTTGCAGGCACGTCCTCAGTTTCCAAAAGATCGAGTACTCGTGGAAGCGCTACCCGAGAGCCATACTGGCCTGCAGAAAGGGTGCCCACACTAGGATCGCCTGTACGTAATCCCTTCACCGTCTCATTATCAACATCAAATGAAAACAGAACAGCGACCCTCGTATCACCAGGCCAGCTTGACGGGTTCAGGTCACGACCAGCTCGAACCTGATTAACCACAGAGTGCACGTAGTCATCGGACCAGTTCCACGGCTCAGAAGGATTTTCTTCCTGAGCTAAAACTATAGGCAAAGTCCATAATACGACAAGAGCACAACAGAACGTGCGTATCAGAACATTCATATTTATCCTTTCTTCCTTGGTGAAGATACCTCAATCATTATCGGGACTTAGAGTAAGCCGATGGGCTGCCCTATCCTCAACAGCTCCCCGCGTGTACAAGAGTGGGAAATAATCTCCGTTTCCTAGTGTCTCAGTAAGATCACCATAAAAGGGACTACCCGGTTGTGCAGATTGCCCTGGGGCGTTAGTAGCAATGGAGCGATCCAAATCTGCTAAGTCTATTATCCGTCGAAAATTTGCCCCTGTAGCATTGAGACTCCCAAACCCACCTGGTCGCTCAACTGCTGGCAAATCAAAATCGGGGATAAACATGTGCTGGAGTGGACTTGCATGTACTCTTCCATGTCGCCATTGATCGCGATCAGGTCCAAGCTCCAATGTTAAGCGGTCAATGGCAGACCTAAGGCCCGCCTCTATAAACATACGGCGTTGTGATAACTGCATATCAGTATGTCTAGCTCTTTCATCGACCTCCTCATTCCATCGGACATACATGGCACCTGCCGTACTCTCCTTAGAAAGCTTTGCATCCCATGATTCAATCAAATCTCGCGCCCAATCAATATCGGGATCTGACGAAACCCACCCACTAAACAGTGGAATATCCCTTTCGGCTGCGAGCAAGTAATCATCTTGTTGAATTTGAATGTGTTCCTCGATTGTGGGCGCCTCAAAAGAACCTAAAACTTGATGAAGGCGGGTTATACGAGAAGTTTCCACTCCCTCTGAGGAGTGGTAAAAAACCGGCCTACCTTCATAACCAGGAGGATGGACATTATTGTTAGCGGTAGCGATGTATCCTCGTTCCGGGTTGAACTCTCTAGGAAGATCTGTTCGGAAACCAAGCCACTCATATTCTCCTGTTCCCGGCACAGGCAAACGCCCGTTCCAACCATTACGATCTGGAGTGAACCCGGTCACTTGCAATGCAATATTGCCATCAACATCCCCACAGATCAGGCTATGACTAGGCACCAACCAGTGCATTGCAAGCTCAAAAAAATCTTCGCAGCTCTCTGCCTGCGCTAACTGAAAACTACCTTTATAAGCTGCTGTTCCATGTTCCTGAACGACTGAGCGAACGGAATAGGCATGACGACTATTCAGATCCTCATAAAAAACAGGTCCATGTCGACTAAATTTCAAGATAACAGGTTCGGGGTCCTGCCCTTTAACCAGAATATCTTCTTCAATAATACGAAGAGGTTCCCAACTATCCTGCCAACGCACAAGATTTGGATCTTCAGGATGAACCTCTTCAACAAACACATCCACCATATCAGTTCCAGCAAAGGTAAAGCCCCATGCGATATGTTCGTTGTTTCCTGCATCTACCCCAGCAAATGGGGGCTCTCCCCCTCCAATTACATTCCACCCTGGAGCAATCAGGTGAATAAAGTACCGAAGGGCTGGCATTTCAATACGTCTATGAGGATCATTAACTAGGATTGGAACGCCCGTTGGCGAACGGCTTGGGCTCATAACCCAGTTATTACTGCCCTCCGTTGCAATCGGCAATGGAGACACTTGTGCAACTCGCACTTCCCCAGATTCCACCAGGTCTTTATAAGGCTCAATAATCTCGAGTGGTGGAAGTCTTCCTGCTACAAAAGGGTCATCATCGCCTGCACGCATAGCCTCAAGTAGTTCTTCCGTAAAAAGATTTATATCTAAACCGTCTGGCACTACTAAATCATCCCATGGATCTGGCGCTGCAAGTCGATTGGCTTCCTCAACACCATAACGGGCAACATTTAGTGCAAGTTCTACTTCATTAATAGCATGTCCACGAACGCTTGGTACTGCGAGCGATGCCCAACGCAAAAGATTAGTCTCTGCCGTCCATGGTTCTGGTACAACCCCTGTTAGTTGAAACTCCACAGGAAGGTTATCTCTATTACTCTCGATATAGGCATTAACTCCGTTAGCATGTGCCATAAATAAATTTTTAGCGTCAGGATGATAACTATCCCATTCATCCTCATTAAAGGGACCACGGAACATCATCAATCGGGCACGACGGTCATAATCAAGCGCTGCAGGACCAAAAATTTCAGCAAGACGTCCTTCTCGCCATCGCCGCCACATTTCCATCTGCCAAAGCCGATCTTGGGCCATGATGTACCCTTGCGCAAAAAACAGATCTTGATCATTTTGAGCATATATATGCGGAATACCCCATTCATCACGGATAACCTCAACTGGCTCCATCAAGCCGTTGATCTCAATCTCACCCTCTATCTGGGCGAGTGCATTCATTGCAAGGCTTTCCAATGATTGGGGAGAATCTGGAGAAGTACAACCAACAATAATTGTAGATAAGGTAACAATTACAATCTTCATAAAATGATTGAATACTTGTTGATTGGCTAATTTAAAATCTAATATCTGCTTAAGTTTTATCATATTTTTCACTAGTTTCTAGCCTGGTCATCTTCGAAATTAATAACAGCATCTTCAAACTCGGTAAAAGACTCGTCGTCTAGACAAACAGATTCCTCCAGTCGCCAGTCAACCGTTTCAAAAACCCGACGCACTGTCCAAGGCTCAGGATATGCAATAGGATCTTCAACCGTTATATCAATAGCCAACTCATTTTCCCCAGTTCTTTGGATACGTTCAATAACACGGAGTTGGTCACTGTGGGGAAGACCACGCCGATCAACCCAGGTTTTGTCGTTAAAGTTTCGTGTATCAATAACAAGGACATCATCATCCCAATACCCTATCGATTCGCCCATCCAAGAAGGGGGCCTACCTTGGCGATGTTCGCGTCCATCCGTATATACCTGGCGTACCCAACCCTGGTACTCGTATGAAAGCATTACTCGATTGGGTGTCTGAATAATCTCAAATGGTGCGGGGTGCGCATAAATCCTTGGCACACCTGGAGGGAGACATTGGTAGGCAGGGTCATTTGTTTCTCCAACAGCAACTCCCCGAGGTCCAAAAGTGGGCCTCGAATCATCAAAGCGTTCCCTTGCCCATGCTGTCATAGCAGGTAAATCCTCTGTAAATGCGTAGTTCTGCCATGAAGCGTTGTAATTCCACTTCCACATCCCAGTAAGATCTGACCCATGACCCACCTGCTCTGCAGACATCACTTGGGTCGCAACAGGGCTAGCTACACGCCCCAGAGTTGTTCCACCCAATAGTGCGACACCGTTAGCGTCTATGATTCTGCGTATACGCATTGATGGAGCACCATTTCTAGCAATTTCACCTGAAATTTCAATTGCATCACCTGGTTGAAGCGTTTCAGTTGTCCAACGGACGATATTGCTTGCTCCCCCACCACCAACACCACGCGCTAATCTATTGGGGGTAGTCATTTCCCCGGACCATTCCACTGTCTCACCCCCTTCTCCTTCTACGGAAAAGTAAACAAGCACATGTGGATATACAAACCGGAATTGAGTTACTTCCCCACGAAAGGTAACCTCTTGAGTCAAGTCATATACAGCCCCGCCATGGTGTGCTTTTAGGCTTAAGCTAAAGCCTAAAAGCCCAACTACCGCTAGGTTCAATAAGGACCTGAATATCATCTCGATTTTCATAATTATTCTCTGAGAGCAGATCTTATACACAGTGTACTCCATGATTGGTGTTCTTCGCTCATAGATGAACCCTGTCTAACAAGGAACAACAGGCATAAAAACAGTCTTCAGCTCACGAGTTAAGAGAATTGCATCCTCTTGACCAGCATAATATCCATGTTTTAAATCTAGCTCAGAAAACCCGTATTTTTTATAGAAATTAATAGCCTTATTATTAGAAGCTCGCACCTCAAGGCACATAAAATAACACCCAGCTGTTTGAGCAGAAGATTCAAGCCATTTTAGAAGCTTTCTACCAACACCTTGACGTTGGTATCTAGGATGAACAGCGAACAAATTAAGGTGCACCTTCTCATCGCAAAATTCGGCAATAGCAAACCCAGCTATACGTCGAACATCTCTAGCTACAAGCACCACGCAGTCAGAATCAAAAATGCACCTAGAGATTCTATCTTCATCCCATAAACATGGGATTCCATGCTCAATCAAGTTCCGTGACATGGAGGCTATAACTGAAACCTCATGTCGTCGCCCAAGCCCTAAACGAATACGCACCAATCTCTACCTCTACTAAAATTATTTGATGTAACGTAAACAATCATGGTCTAGGGTAACTTATTCTTAAAGCATATGAAGAATTGAGGATTTCCACTAAAAAACACTAGATAAGCGTGAAAAAGTTATATAGATAATAGATTTTTCAATACCTGAGTTATAGTTACCTAATGTCTAACACAGGCCATCATCAATCTAGTGGTCTCTGGAGCGTAATTCTAGCCGCTGGGGACTCCAGTCGGCTAAAAATGCCTAAGCAGCTTGTTCGATACCGCTCACAATTTCTGCTAAGCCATGCTATTAACTCTGCTGAGATTGTGACGCCTGACCAGGTGCTTGTGGTACTAGGCTCACACGCATTAAAACTGGGTTTGCTACTTAAACGTCACCACCCAAACACACACACATACACTAATACTGACTGGAAAAAAGGAATGGGTAGTTCTCTTTCAGCGGGTATTTCTATGATGCCTGAAAGCGCCAAGGCAGCGCTCATTCTAGTATCTGATCAACCCTATGTAGGTACTAAATCACTGAATCGACTTGTACAGACATGGCAACGACATCCAAGTCACGTAGCTGCAGCGTATTACAAAAGCAATGTTGGTGTTCCAGCAATTTTACCAAGGAAATTTTGGTCTAAGGCAAAAAAATTATCAGGTGATACTGGAGCCCGAGAACTTTTACGAGACAGCGCTACCCCTGTAAGCAGGGTCCCAATGCCAGAAGCAATATTTGATATAGACACACAAAAGGATGTGGAAAACTTAAAAAATACCCCCCCTACTTAAGCTAAAGTATCAAAGCAATCCTAATTAGAATCTTTAGTCCTTTGCAGTAAGACAGTTAATCCAATCAGAATCACCATCCTGGTAGTGTTCTTTCTTCCAGATGGGAAGCCGCTGTTTTAATTCATCAATGATATAGCGACAACCATCAAAAGCTGGACCGCGATGTGGCGCGCTTACTCCTACCCAAACTGCACAATCACCAATCTCTAGATGACCAATACGATGGAAGCTTGTAGCGGCTAACAACTTATAACGATCAATTGCTTCTATAAGAATTTTTTCTCCTTCATTGGTAGCAACCACACCATGTGCTTCGTAATCAAGAGAATTGACGTTCTTACCATCATTAAGGTTCCGAACCCAACCCTCAAAGGATGCATAGGCGCCAGCAGAGTCATCTCGAAGAGTCTGATTGAGAACAGCAATATCAATCGGTTCATTCGTAATTTTAAAATTAGATCTGGACATGTATAAAGAATATTTTTACCCACCAGCAACTGGGGGGAAAAACAACACAATGTCACCTTCAGAAATTCCAGAATCCCAGCCTGCTAGCTCATCATTTATAGCAACCTTACAGCGCAACATAGGATCAGAAAAAAGGTGCCGGGTAGCAACCTCTGTAAAGAGATCCCCAGCGGTTGCAGCGCTAGTTAATAAAACCTCGGACTCTTTACCCGTTTTCTCACGAAAGACAGCAAAGTATTTTGCAGTGACGTTAATCATTACTTTTTCAGTTCAGAAAAATCAGTCTTACCCCCAGTCTTAGACACAAGGGCTATATCTTTAATCTGGATACCATGAGAAAGAGACTTGCACATGTCATAAACCGTTAGAGCTGCTACAGAAACACCTGTCAGTGCCTCCATTTCAACACCAGTTTTATGTGTTGCTCGTACCGAGCATTGAATTAATAATTCCTGCTTAGAATTCCACTCGATTGTTATTGTGCAATCTTCAAGCGGAACAGGATGACAAAAGGGAATAAGCTCATAGGTTCGTTTTACCGCCATCACGCCAGCAATGATAGCAGTATCAATAACAGGCCCTTTTTTAGTCTGTAAAAGGGCTTCCTGATCACTCAGTAAATCTTCAGGAAAAACAACTAATGCTCGGGCACAGGCAGTTCTATGGGTTACCTCTTTGTTGCTCACGTCGACCATGGTAGGACGATTAAACTCATCTACATGGCTAAGCATTTACCCGCCCATCCGATACATTTCAATCCTTGAGTCTTCCGTTTTTTCTATAGTTTTGCCCTTGCCTCGCTGTTCACTATAACGATCTATGCGATTTCTCCAAAGATTCTGAAGTAGGCCGACCAGGTCCGCATCACTTGCTCCTGCGCGCAATGGCTCTCTAATAGATATCCCATTCTTTGCAAATAGGCATGTGTAGATTGTGCCATCTGCCGATAACCTGGCTCGATGACAATCGCCGCAAAAAGGCTCGCTGACTGAGGATATAAAGCCGATCTCGCCTTGACCATCTTCAAAGAGATAACGACTTGCAACTTCACCGCGGTAATTCGGTTCTGCTGGTTTCAATTGCCAGCGTGAAGATATTTGCTCCACTAGCTCGGCAGAAGTGACTACCTCATCAAGACGCCACCCGTTCAATGTCCCAACATCCATATACTCTATAAAGCGCACAATAACGTTAGAACCACGGAAACGATCAATCAGATCTAAAACCGTGTGATCATTCTTGCCTTTTTGCACTACAACATTGAGCTTAATAGGAGAAAGCCCAGCATCATGAGCTGCCTCTACTCCTTCCAACACAGTGGAAACATCACCTTTCCCACCACTCATTTCATTAAATACTTCCTCATCCAGACTATCCAAGCTGATGGTAATTCTTCTAAGGCCCGCTGCCTTTAGCTCTTTTGCCCTGCGGGACAATAAAGTCCCATTTGAGGTCAGGGCAAGATCAAGCCCTGGCAAATCACTTAACGAACTGACGATATCTACGATATCTTTTCTAAGCAGCGGTTCTCCCCCAGTTATACGAACCTTAGCAACCCCAAGCTTCATGAATAAGCCAGCAACTCTCTTAATCTCACCGGGTGTCAGCCAGTGCTGTCTAGATAAAAATTTGTAAGACTCTCCATAAACCTCTGCAGGCATACAGTAAGGACAACGATAATTGCACCGATCTATCACGGAAATACGAAGATCGTGCAAGGGTCTTTCCCAAGTATCTCTAACATCCCCGGGAGAGGTAAGTTGGGTTACTGTTCTACTCATAACCAATATATTAACCGATCCGGCTAAGCGGGTATTAGGCTTAAGACAAATTTGAGTCATTATCACAGAGAAACTGGCTTGATTACCTAAACACTAATCGGGACACTTGAGCTTATGATCCCTGAAACGATAGCCACTTTTTTCCATGCAAATCAAAATCTACTGTGGGTGACTACCCTCACTCTAGATCTTTCCATGACCCTTTTGCTTTACCGTATTTTCGGGAAATCAGGGCTTATATCAGCAATTGTGCTCTCAATACTGTTAGCGAATCTTCAAGGACCTAAGCTAACAGAAATAATGGGAATGGAGACAAGCCTAGGAGTAATTTTCTATTCCACCATTTTTTTTGCTACCGATCTGCTCGGGGAAAAATACGGTAGGGCAACTGCAACTAGGGCTGTTTTACTTGGCTTTGGTGTAAGCGTCATCATTGTAGTAATGATGAGCATGAGCCTTCTTTACTTACCCTCTACACGCCTAGAATCAGCAGCATTTTCAGGCGAAATTCATCAAGCCTTCTCTAAAATCCTAGATTTCACACCGAGGTTTGTATTTGGCTCTCTTCTTGCCTTTCTAATAAGCCAAAGTTTCGATGTATGGTTCTTTCACCGCGTAAAAAAATGGACAAAAGGAAAGCATCTTTGGATACGCAACAACCTATCAACAATTACATCTCAGGCGCTCGACACAGCACTGTATACGGTTATTGTATGGTGGGGCATTTTTGATCTTGGCACTGCCTTCCGACTTGCATTAGCAAAATATGTTTTCAAAATTTTTATTGCAGCCTTTGATACACCTTTTATCTACTGGGCAAGAAGCTGGAATGTTCCCGATGCCCTAGCCAATGAGGGCGATACAGCCCAGGATAGAAAGGAGCAATACTTAAAATCTTAGGTATAAGACCAAAGTATGAAAGCAAATACTTTTTACTACGCCCTAAGCTTGTCTACTTTCTTCAATTGCTGCTTGTCGCTCGATTTTTGCCCATGAGTCTCTAAGCGTTACTGTACGGGAAAACACAGAGCAATCTGGAAATTCAGTATCGATTGTGAAGTAACCCTGTCTCTCAAACTGAAATTTCTCTGCTGGTTTAGCAGCTTCAAGAATAGGCTCCAACATAGAATTTTTGAGGATTTCAAGGGAATCAGGGTTGAGATGGCGCTTAAAATCATCTGTGCCCTGATCTGGATTTGGCGCAATAAAAAGGCGGTCATACAAATGAAGTTCTCGCTGAATTGCATGCCTTGCAGAGACCCAGTGGATGGTTCCTTTTACTTTTCTTTGTGCCTGTTCGGAACCGCTTCTAGTCTCGGGATCATAACTACAACGTAATTCAATAACTTCACCGGATTGATCCTTTATTACTTCCTCACACTTAATTATGTACCCATAACGTAATCGTACTTCAGACCCAGGGCTTAGTCGTCTAAATTTTCTAGGTGGGTCTTCTCTAAAATCATCACTTTCAATATAAATCTCTCGGCAAAAGGGTATCTGTCTTGATCCTAAATCTGGACGATTGGGGTGGTTAGCTGCATCCAGCAACTCTTCTTTATCTTGCGGATAATTATCGATTACTACCTTAAGAGGCCTCAATACAGCAAACCGCCTCGGGGCTGTTTCATTTAATTCCTCTCGTAGACAATTCTCTAATGAACCAAGCTCAATGAGATTATCTTTTTTAGTAATTCCAATACGCCCAATAAAATCCCGAATAGAAGCAGCAGTGTACCCACGCCTCCTAAGGCCAGATAGCGTAGGCATCCTAGGGTCATGCCAACCCCCAACATGTCCTTCATCTACCAATTGGGACAGTTTTCGTTTGCTCATGACTGTAAACATAAGATTCAAGCGAGAAAATTCTATCTGGCGCGGATAATTCTGAACTGGGAGATTTTCCAGAAACCACTCATATAAAGGCCTATGATCCTCAAACTCTAGCGTACATAAAGAGTGGGTTGTTCCCTCAAGAACATCAGACAGTGTATGGGCAAAATCGTACATAGGATAAATACACCATGTATCACCAGTTCGCTGATGAACAACCTTCCGAATACGGTATAGAGTTGGATCCCGCATATTAATATTGGGAGATGCCATGTTGATTTTTGCCCGTAGCACATGCTCTCCTTCATCAAATACTCCATTCGCCATCTTCTGAAAGAGGTCCATATTTTCATCAATCGGACGGTC
>TARA_B100000686_G_scaffold355357_1_pt1 | contig 21087 bp, 23 predicted proteins | sample TARA_B100000686 | Tara Oceans TARA_B100000686 (sample SAMEA2622733) | marine metagenome | biome: marine biome (ENVO:00000447); feature: marine epipelagic mixed layer (ENVO:xxxxxxxxx); material: "saline water (ENVO:00002010), including plankton (ENVO:xxxxxxxx)" | depth 150 m | reverse complement strand
TCCATGCCAGACAATAATATGCAAAAGCAAATTCAGGATCAATATCAATTGCTTTTTGAAAACTTTCTTTTGCTAGCTGATTGGCAAAATTATCTTGGAAACGAAGTCCTTCATTTACAAAATCCGCCGCTTTAGTATTATTTGTGGAATATACCATCCTACCAATTGAATTTTGACCACAACTTGCAATTATCAATAACCCACAAAATAAAATTAAACTTCTTAGGTTTTTCATAAATATCACTCCGTATAAAATAATTCTTCTTATATAATTAATTTTTGAGATAATAAATAAAAGTAATTAGGGAACATTCAATTTATGCTCATCTATTCTTTTTTTGTAAAATCCCATAATTTCTCATTATCTTTCTTTCGAATAGAAATTAATTCTATATGGTTCACAAAATAATCATCAATATATCTCGCATAAGGATCCATCATACTTAGTCTTAGTTTATTTTTTCCTTTGTTTAAGAAAGAATTAGGTACATAACTAATTAAATTTCCTTGAGAATGAAACTTTCCTTCAGCATCATGGGCACCTTCATTTGCGACTAGGTGCATCCATGCTTCAGATTTATACCAATGTATGCCTATACTATCTAAATTTTCTATTTGAATATTTGCATTTACAGGTTTTTCATTGATATATATTTCATAATGAAAATGCAGATTAAGACTAGCTGCACCAATTTTTACAATTAATAAATCGGGAATATTATTTAGATTAAAATCAAATGTTTCTGATTCAACACTATTTTCATTATCGCCTATACCTAGTGTATCTGAAAAGATTACCTGTGCATGAACTGGATAAAAGGTTATAAATAAAAATAAGCTGAAATATTTAGCCATCAGATTAACACCCCTACAATGCTGGAAAAATCATATTATCCTGTTATGAAATATAAAGGTTGTTTGCAGTATAATACTATGTCCGATCTTTTATATGATAAAAAGGTAATTTGTATGTTTTAGCTTTATTATTTTGAATAATTTTTCAGCCTTAATATTGAATTTATACCAATTATTTGATTAAATATTTTGAGTTAATTTTGCTTATAGTGAAATATTTATGCAGATATTGGATCATAATAATATTACACTTCACATTTAATTATGCTGATAGCAAAAATAATATTGATCCAACAAAGCTGCGGTTTCGGGAAATGATAGCATCCCGCATTAAAATTGCACCCGTTATTGATGGTATTATAGATGATGAACCTTGGAAAAATACGATTCCCCAGAATGAATTTTTACAATGGGAACCCTATAATTTATCATTACCTTCTCAAAATACTGAAGTGCGAATAGCATATGATAATGATAATGTATATGTTGCAGTAAAATGTTATGATAACCAACCAAAAAAAATAATTGGCAGATTAAGTCGGAGGGATAACTATGAAGAGGCGTTTGCTAATCATTCTGACTGGGTAGCGGTTTGTTTTGATTCAAATAATGACGACCGTACTGGTTATCTTTTTGGAGTGAATGCTGCTGGTTCTATAATGGATGTTTTCGTTTCAGGTGAAGGCATGAATGCATTTGATAACAGCTGGGAAGCGGTATGGGAATATAAGCAGGCGGTTCATTCTGAAGGCTGGTCAATTGAACTAAAAATTCCGATGAGTGTTTTTAATTTTGATTCGAAAAGTAATGAAGACTGGGGAATTCAGATAATAAGATTTATGCACCGTTATCAGGAAGAGGTACATTGGCCTGGAAGAATGAAAGGTGTAAGTGGATTTGTACCATATTACGGTATTTTAAAGGGGATGGAAAACATCCCTTCTCCAAAGAAGTTTGAATTTTTACCATATGGTTTAGGCGGTATAACAAATAATAATAGTATTTCATCTACCGGTATAGATATGAAGTACGGTTTAAATGCAAAAACATCTTTAAATATTAGCATAAACCCAGATTTTGGTCAAGTTGAAGCCGACCCTTCTGTGTTGAATCTTACTGCATTCGAAACACAATTTGAAGAAAAAAGACCCTTCTTTATTGAAGGAGGATCTTTTTTTAAAAATAGATATCAATTATTTCATTCCAGAAGAATAGGTCAAACTCCAGGCATTCTTATACCCGAGGAATCTGTTCCAGTGAAAAGACCTGATGCAACGACAATCTTAGGTGCAGGTAAATTACTAGGTGAGACGGTTTCTGGAACTAAATACGGATTCATTGAAGCGATAACTGATGAAGAATATGGTACATGGGAAACTGAAAATGGTGATACAGTTAGTGGTATAATCGAGCCTAAAACAAACTATTTTATCGGACGTTTTGAAAAGCCAGTTTTTAATTCATTTTCCACCGTAGGTTTTATGACTACAGACGTTCGCAGAAATAGAGCAGGCTATTCTAATGTGATAGGACTTGACTGGAAATTAAAATTCATAGAAAATGCACTTACCTTTAAAGGGCAAATTGTACAAACAAATAAAGATAAAATTACCGGTAACGGAGTACGGTTTAATTTAGGCTATCTTGATCCTAATTGGTGGGAAATTAATTTCGTAACTGGCTATACAAATGATAGATATGAGATAAATGATCTTGGATACAATGAAAGAAATAATAAATGGTATTACGGATCTTACGGTGAATTTAGAAAACAGGATCCCTGGGGCAAATTTTTAGATAATAACTTAGAGTATAGAGTTTTTGTTAATGGTACTATCTCAGATGGCATTATACTATCGAAAGTATTAGAGTTAGAACAAAAAAACCGATTAAAAAATTATTGGAGTTTCGGCTGGGATCTGGAGATTAATTTTGCTTCTTTTAACGATGAAGATACTTTTAGGGACGAACGTGCATGGGTATATAAATCAGAAACTGAAGGTGACCTAGGGCTTTGGCTTAGAACCGACAGGAGAAAAAAGTTAATTATTGCCCACAATTCCAGTATTGGAAGAGGTGAATACAGTAACTGGAGATATCGCGCTTGGACAATGATACAATGGAGACCCCTTGAAAATGCCAATATGACAATTGTAAGCACTCAAAAACTAGGATCACAATCTATGGAATGGGTTGATATTGTAGATGATTCTAGCAGTCTAAACATTATTTATGCTGAATCTGAATCTAAATTAAACGATATACAATTAAGGTTTAATTGGACTTTCACACCTGATCTGACATTTGAAGTATTTTATCAACCATTTACTGTAAATATGAATTATATTAATTTTTATAGACTCGTAAAAGAAAATACCAGAATCCTTGAATCATGCAATTATATCACTGATCCAGACTTTAAAATAAATAATTCCGTAGGCACATTTGTGCTAAGATGGGAGTATAATCCAGGTAGTACACTTTACCTTGTTTACAATTTAAATAGTAATGAATATTACTCTGCAGAAGATGATACATGGGAAATCAATAATGCAGATTCATTTTTTATTAAATTTAATTATTGGCTCAAAATATGAACCTAGAATTCAATAATAATTCCTCCAATTGGTATTGTTTTATACTGATATGCCATTTTTTTTGTGCCATCATCTAAATAAATATTCTCCCAGTCATTATTTCTATTAAATACATTTAAGAAATCATAAAAAACAACCATATTTATATTTTCAAAATAGTATCGCTGCTGAAGCATAAGATCAAATCTGATATATGATCCATATCTATTGGTATTCCATTCTGAATTAGATTCTGTATACCATTCTCTTATGTTATGATCATATTTTTTTGGAGTGTATGGTCTACCGCCAAGGTATCGAAACTTAAAACTAATTTCATATTCATCGCTTGGAGCAAATGGTAGCCATGAAAAAAAATAAGACCATTTTGATTTCTTATATTCCTGGTACCAATCATATTTTTTATATTCAATCTTAAATCCACCAATAACATTGATTACATTTCTATAATCATAGTCCCAACTATAATATTTCCCTTTACCACGAGGATCCCACATCTGCGAAATTGAATGAGACCATGCTGCCGAACCATACCAATTATTAAAGTATTTTTTTTGAATAAAAAGTTCTAAACCATTGCTCCTACCTTTCCCATTATTGGTAATTTTTTTCGTATTAATACTATCTCTACCATCTGATCCTTCTAATATCTCATTTATTATTATATCACTCATTTTTTTAGAATAAAATTCCAAAGTAAATCTTTTATCTTTATCAAAGAAGTATTCAATGCCAGCTACCACTTGATCAGCGAAATAACTTGTTAAATTATTTCTACCTAATTTGTTTGTATTAAGTTCATTATTGTTTGGGAATTGAAAATATCTACCACCTGAAATATTTAATGTTAGATTTTGTTTAAGATTAAATGATATCCCTAATCGTGGGGAAAAAGTTTCATTATCGGTGTAATCTAAATGATCATATCTACCCCCAATTAAAATATCAAATTTTTTAGTGGGTCGGTATGTAAGGTGAATAAAGCCTCCAGTTTTCCAATATTTTAGTAGATGATTTACTATATTAGTATCTGCAACTCCTATAGTATCTAAGGATGTGGCAATTGTATTTTCATTATTAAAGTAAATATTATCATACTCTTCCCTACTTATGATGGATGGTTCATTTCCTGATAAAGAATAACCAAATATATAAGTCGGTCTTTTCTTAAACCATTTATCATAGTCCAATTGTAATTGTTTAGTTGAAAAGCCAGTATTAATATTCAAATTTTTCAATAAAGAGTAGTTAATCTCACCGCGGAGGGTAGTCTCTATTTCTATATCATTATTTCGGGCATAATCATTTTTATATGTGTTCTCATCATATAATTCTATCTCATACACATTGATATCCAAAATAATCGCACTGCTAGATAAGGATAATATTCCGAATCCTTTTTTAGAAAAAAGATCCTTGTATGTAATACCTGACGTGAACTGTCTCGTACTAACATCTACATTCTCAGCCCCTCGGAGTGAAGGATCATTTTCATTCTCAAGATTAATGGCATCTATTCCTCCTAAATAGTTAAACATAATTTTTTTTGTAGGTGATATATTGAAATTTATTTTACCTTGACTAGTCCAATACTCTGGAATTGCCTGGAGACCTGTACCTCGCATTACAAAATCTAAAAATGATCTATGCAAAGAAAATAGATACGAACCATTGTTAATAATTGGACCCTCAATATTTCCTCCAAAACCAGACATATTCATATTCAGCTGTCCCAGTTGCCTTTGGTTACTTCCTTCTCTTAGTTGTACATCCATGACTGATGATAATTTTTCACCATATCTAGCAGGAAAAGCTCCTGCATAAAAATCAATTCTCTCTATAAATTCTGTATCTACCATGGTTACAGGTCCACCACTTGTGCCTTGCTGGGGAAAATGATTAGGAAACGGTATCTCTAAATAATCCATCACAAATAAATTTTCATTGTGCATTCCTCCTCTTACAATTATTTCATTACTCTGATCGTTCCCTGATATAACCGATGGAAGAGCCTGCATCATAGCCATAATATCATATATACCGACAGGGTCTGAACGAATCTCTTCTATATCTATCGTTCTATTGCTTGTGACAGCATCTTTTGTCTTTTCAAAATAATTTCCTGTGACGACTATATCTTCTCCTTTTAAAACTGTGGGCTGGAGATAGAAATTCGCAATACTCTCTCTTTTAGGTACTATATGAACATTAGGCCGCATTATTAGCTTGTATCCAATCATAGAAGCGCTAATATTGTAGCTACCAGCAGGGATATTTTTAATTTTAAATTTTCCCAGGGAATCAGTAGCAGCACCTAAAGAAATATCACCTATAACAATATTAACACCTATAAGCGGCTGATGAGTATTAAAATCACGTACTCTGCCAACTAGAGTACCTTCAACACACCAAGCAATGGAAAAAAAAGAGAAAAAAACGATTGGAAAAATATGCAAACAACCTTTCAAAATTAATGTATCTATTGATTAGCTTAATTTTTTTGGTCCAGTTTTATGGATCTATAGTAATTGTATATTTAATAATCAGTATTAAAAAGATTGTTTAGTAACTAGCACTACATCCACATCAATTTGATCTAAAATTAATTGATCTCCTAAATTTTCAAAAAATTTTCCAGATCTAAAACGAATATTATATTTTGTTCTGTCAAAAGACAAATTTGCTTTTGCCTTTAATATAGGTTCTGTACTTATTATCACTGCAGCAAAGTGAATTGGGTGCGATATATCCTTGATTGTCAATTGCCCAGAAAGGTTTATTGTATTATTTATTATATTATTATTTTCACTTTTGAATGTAATGAATGCTGTAGGATATAATTCTACATGAAAAAAGTCTGGACTTCTAAGGTGCCCTTCTAAATAAGATTTAGCATTATCTTTTAAATCAGTAACATTAATACTGGTCATATCAATCTCAGCCATCCCATTAATTAATCCATCTGCATCAATATTAATTTTCCCATTCTTGATTGTAAGACTACCAGTATGAGTTTTGGTTGAAATTTCTTTTCCAACCCAATGTAACTGACTGTTGAAACTATCGAGATTATAGGAAGCATTTTCAAGTTTAAAATTGGGAATGGCAGTTTCTTTTGATTCTTTTTTCGTAGATTTTTTTCCACATCCATTAAACAAAAGAAAAAAAATTGTTGCAAAAATAGTATATTTATTAAGCATCATTATTTTCCTTAATAATTTTATAGAAAATTAGGCATTTTTGTTTTAATGATCTCCTTATAAAAATTTAAATAAAAATGTATTTGGGATTTATGATTTTTATTTATAAGCGGAAATTTCGATACAGGTAGTAGTATTATATATGGAAATGTTCAATAAAGAACCATTATTGATATTCCAAGAACCATTTAAAACCTTCACAGAATTTGTATCTGAAAATATTGTAAATGTAATTCCATTTTGTTCTATTTTATAGTCCATACTGCTCAAAAGAATATCATAGTTGCAACTGTCATTTGTTGTGGAGAACACTCCGCCCCTTGTTTCACATAGAGAATCAATTGGTATACTTCCAACAAATGTATTGCAAGTATCCTGTTCCATCGTACCCAAACCCATACTGCATAATTCTTGACCACTGTAAGAGCCAACTATTTTTTGGGTAACATTATTAACATTAAAATTCAGTATTAGTCTTAATCTTGAGCCATAATTCCAATGAACCGTATCAACCATGTCAGAGTAAGGTCCTGAGCAATCAGGGCTATCATAATTTTTAAAGGATAAAACGTGCCATATTCCTACTAAAGGTCCTCCACATATTGTATTTCTATACATTGATACTGAATCGATGTTCAAATCGTTAATACATCCTTTATTCACTAATGACTCCATTTCATCATAGTACGAATTACAATTTTCTATAAAGTCATTCCCTGCTTCAGATGTGGATAAAAATATCTCAAGATCAGTTAGATGGGGATGCTGTTTTAATGTATTTTCCAAGGATACACAATTTACTTCATCCTTTCCACACGAAAAAAAAATAATCAAGAATGGTATAATAAATATTGTTGGCAACATTTTATAAAAATCTTAATGAAAACAAATTTATCCCCTTTACGAATAAAATAACAATTTAATCGGGTGTACACAGATGATGCTGTGGAGATATTGCACAATTTACAAATATTATATCTCCAGAATTGCTTCTATTGAATGCGTATTTTATACCATATGAATAATCATTAATAAGTTTTTTTGCTTCAGATAGACTCTCAGCTGAAACAAGATCCTGACTTGGTATATTTGCATTATATGAAAAATAATAGTTTTCAGTTATAGAACCTATAGAGTAGACAGAATTCATTGCATGTTTTTTTATTGTTTCATCAGAAACAAAATCATAAATGTAAAAAGTATTTATCCTATCATTTTTTTCATTTATATAAAAACCTTGATTATATATTCCCGTTTTAATATTCTTAGAATTGCATCCTAAGGAAATTAAGCCAATTCCAATAATTACATAAAAATAATTAAACACTTTCAAATTGCAATTTTATTTTTTTATTATATATGTAGCATAATCTACCAACTGAAATATATAAATGCCTTCAGTTATCTTTTACTATCAACCTTATATTTTTAGATTTTGGAAATAAAAATTTAATTTTATTTAACAAAAAAAGAGATTTTAAAAAATGCGAGACTTTAATTTAGAAACTTATTTTTCAAAGTGGGAATGGACTGCTAAATATAATATGGCAGCTTCAGATGTGGAAAGTTTATCAATTTCTGACCTTTTATCAATTTCTTCTGAAAATGATAAAAATGCTTTTCAAAATCTATGGCTAGGATATACTGAAACTTATGGTAATCAAGAACTCAGACATGAAATATCTAAAACATACGATACAGGTATACCTGAAAATATTTTATGTTTTGCTGGAGCAGAAGAAGGTATCTATGTTGCTATGCGTGTGATACTTGATCGTAATGATCATGCCATAGTTATTGTTCCAAATTATCAATCTGCTGAAACAATTCCTTTAGATATTTGTGAAATATCAGGCGTACCCTTGGATCCAGAAGATAACTGGTCTTTAGATATTCAAAAGGTTAAAGATCAAATTCGTTCGAATACCAGATTAATATCAATAAACTTCCCAAACAATCCAACAGGTGCAATTATAAAAAAAGATCAATTTGACGAATTATTAAAAATTTGTGATCACAAAGGGATTTATCTTTTTAGCGATGAAGTTTACAGACTAATGGAACATGATATTACCAACAGACTACCTCAAGCTGGCGATTTATACGAACGGGCATTATCATTAAATGTAATGTCTAAGGCATATGGTTTACCTGGCCTTAGAATTGGATGGATAATGTGTAAAGATAAAGAAATCATCCATAATATGGAAAAATATAAACATTATCTATCCATTTGCAATTCCGGTCCAAGTGAAAGATTATCAATTATCGCATTGAAAGCAAAAGAGAGTATATTAAATCGAAACAGAAAATTGATTCATTCAAATATCAAACTATTATCAAGTTTCTTCAATGAATTTTCAAATCTATTTGAATGGATAGTTCCAGATGGGAGCTGTGTAGGATACCCGAAGTATAAAGGATCAAAATCTGCCAATCACTTTTGTGAAGATCTTGTAGAAAAAACTGGAGTTTTACTTTTACCTCCAAAAATATATAAATCTGAATTATTAGAAACACCTATAGATCGTTTCCGAATAGGATATGGACGCAGCAATCTTGCAGATGGATTAAATGCCATGAAAGAATATTTAAAACAATAGATTTTTTCTTGTTTTTATCGTAACCTGAGTCATTAAATGAAATGAATATATTCTAAGCAACTAATTATTTTAAGGAGATTTTTTTATGCGTTATCCTATCATTTTATTTTTTCTTATCGGTTCATATTTATTTGCTAATGATGTTAAAGAAATAAAAAAAATGTTAATCAAACATTATAATTCAATGAATTCAGCTCGCTGGAGTGAAGTTGTTTCTGATTTTTATTCAAAAGGAACTATAAATGGTGACTCAAATGGTGATTTTTGGTATAATAGACAATCAACAGAAAAAGCGTTTACCAAAGATATGTCTACTGGTGATAAATATAATTTCACACCCAGATACATTAATGTTGAGATATTAGAAACTTCTCCAAAATTTCCGAAAATTGCTGTAGCCTATTTTTATTTAACTGGTTCTTATACCATTGGAGGCGTCACAAAACATGATTATAGAACAAGAGTATCATCTCTATTGATTACCGAAAATGGAAAGTGGAAAATAAGATTAAGTGACTTTACCCCACTTCATAGCGGAAGCGGAATACCAAACTAAAAAATGTAATAAATATTTATAAATCTATATATTTAAATTTTATTTGCAATAAATATTTTAATCTAACCCATAGAAAAAACCCCGTTTGAACGGGGTTTAATATTGAAAAGAATTTCATGGGAATGTTATTTTTTTACTGTGACTTTCCTGCTCACAATTAATCCACTTGTTAGTCCAGATACAATTAAATCTATAACATCTGTTTTTGTTTCTATTTCATAATCGGTAGCATCTCCAGCCATTTCACCTGTATCAACTTCATTAATGGGTACAAGTGATATGACCCATAGTTGCCTTTTTGAAACTGTTTTGCTCCCTTGCGCACCCTTACCAATAATATGTGTGTGGGTTGTGCAAGCACTAAAGATTAATAGTATTGAGGTAGAAAGGATAATAATTTTCTTTTTCATTTTTTTAACTCCGAAATAGCATTCACGCTAGATAAACATGATTCTAGTGCTTCAAGTTTATCATCAAATAATATATTTCTCACTCTATAATCTAAGCAGAAAAATCTTTTCTCAATATCAAAATATAACTTAATGCTCGTAATTTCTTTTTCATTGATTTGATATTGGATTGTATTTATTCCATTTAGTTTAAACGATGATCTCTGAATAGATCTGGTCGAAGGATTTGAATACAAATAATCCTTATAGGTATCATCGAGTTTTAAAAATACATTTGATTCATTAACCATGGATATCAATATAGCAGAATTCCCATTATCAGAAAAAGCCTTTAAAAGTTCAACCTTCAAGAATGAGTTATTTTTATTTTTTAATAGTTCACTTAATTGATTGAATCTGAGAGAATCAACTTCAAAATAATTTTTAGGTAATATTAAAGAAAATTTTCCAAATTTATATGATTCTCCCAATAAAGATTTATCAGATCTAAATAAAAATTCCGGATATTGATCATTATCTGGTTTACCTTTGCAATCAATAAAGATTAATAAAGAAAAAATTAAGCATTTCTTTTTCATAGATTTAGAATATTATCAAGGAATCTATTGAATAATTAATTAAACAATTACCGATATTAGTATTTGGACAAAGCAGACCTAAATGTAAAAATAACACAAAAGATGAAGCAGTATATCAACTTTAATAATTTAAAATAAATTATAAACTTATCATCCGTGTTGATATACTTTTTTCTCATTTTTTAACTAATCTCTACAGCTTTTTCTCCATCCTAATTCTCCATTGCTCTCAAATAAACTAATACTACCACTACCATTATATTGTTGATTATTTGATGCACCAACCCATACCACAGTCTGGGATTTATTATTTTTTAAAGAAAGAATCCCATCAGAATTACTATTTGTTCCCAAAAAACATGTTTGATTACCATCATTAGAAAATGTTTGAATAAGACCACCATCACCATCAGAGACTCCAATTGCACAGGTTATTTCACCAGCAATGTTCGATGTTGTTATTAATCCGCTTCCTTCAGGTGATGTACCTAGAATACATATCTCTTTACCTTGCCTGTTATACATAGTAATAGATCCACCTTGAATAGATGTATTTCCATAAGCTCCTGTAATTAAAATTGAATCAGCTTCTATATTTCTAACGCTTTTACTCTGTGATCCAATAAATAAAATTGAAACAGTCATTAAACCTACAGCAGTAAAAAAGCCTCTATAATATTCTTTCATTTAAAACTCCTTGATTTAAAGCTGAATCTACCCACTATCTTGACAATAAATAAACTTTGAGAGTTATCACATTTACTATATTTCCAATATACTACAAATTACTTTTTATATTTATTTTTTATATTTTTAAAAACAGCCGGTATTTCTTGTAATATTTTAAATACAAGATAAAGAGGAACAGTTATATAGATAATTGCAAGGGATAAAGCTAACGATTCGCTTTTTTTTGCAACATCTCCTAAATTTACGGTATACGCTAACAGGCCAATAAATAACATTAAAAATATACGATTAATCATTTTTTAAAAAAATATCAGTAATAATTGGGAGCGCAAAATCAATTTGATCTATTAAAAATATATAACTATAAATTTCTCTGAAATAACAATTCATAAGAAAAAAATAACTATTTATTCTTTTGAATGCCAAAATGCAATTGCAATTAATGGAAATTGTAACGGTAATCTACCCCAGGCAATAAAGGGTGACGTACCCATTGCTTCTCCATTAGTCATGGCAACATAAATATTAGATGGAAAGACCAATAATAGAAATATAATTAAACCCCATCCAGCAATATACCTGGTATTTTGAAAAATTAATAAGGATCCTAATATTATTTCTAAAAAACCAGTTACATATACAATTGCAAATTTATATGGTAAAACTGGAGGAACAATACGCACGTAAAATTCTGGATTAATAAAATGATATATACCTGCAGTAATATAAAATAGGAACATTAAAATAAGACTAATCGATTTTATTTTTAACACCATTGAAAATAAAAGCCATGGATTTACCAAGGATTTATGTTATTATTAATAAATATTTACTTTGGGCTTGGTTTTATATTTTTATGTTCAACAAGAATTATATGCATATCCGTATCTCCAATATTTTTAACTTGGTGCACCGTTTCAAAATCTCTGTGTACAGCCATCCCGTTTGGTATCTCCATAGTGCTCGTACTTCCATCAGGATAAGTATTCAGCATTTTACCACCATTTACTACATAAGCTGTAAAAACATTATGGTGATGCATATTATCGCTCTGACCAGATTTGAATTTTACATCTAAAACTTTTACGTAATCATTATCTACTAAAACCTTGTAAACATCAGGTGAAACATTTTCAGGCAACATAGTTTGATCTTGGGTTGATGCATAATTGATATTTTGGTCTCTTAATTCATAAAATTCAGAATCGTTCCATAGATCAATTTTCATTTTCCAGTTATTGCCAATTTTTTCACTATGGTTCATCCAGTTTCCTCTAAGATTAGTCTTTTTACCATCTTTAGAAATTTGATTTAGTTTCCAACTTCCATACACAAATGCTTTATTTCCAAAAAATTTTGCTGAAATTACTGTAGCACTATGATCAATAGAGTCTACATTTTCAAACCATTGTATAAATTCATTTTTTATTGCTTCTTTTCCTATAATCTGTTCTGATGCGTTACCATTGATTATCGCATCATCAGTATATAAAGACAGCATACCATTTACATCTTTATTATTAACATATAATGAATATTTATCGCATAACTCGGATTGATAAATAGCTGTAAACTGATCTTCTTGGTTTGAGCCACACCCAACTATGATTAATACTATTCCAATCAATGTTATTTTTTTCACTTTAACCTCCTGCTTTAATAAAATTTTCTTACCAATTAATATAATAATTATAGTTTAAATCCTTCTTGATTACCACATCTGCATAATCAGGCATAGTATTGAGCATATGTAAAGTTAATCTTTCAAAATGCATAACAAATTCATTTACACTTGATTTAGACATTATTTTTGTAGATTTATTTAATTTTTTTAAGGTTTTTTCCTGCTTCCATCTATTTTGATAAATATTTTCTATAGAACTTTCTTTTATCATAATTAGCATATCAATGGTTTCAAAAATATCCTGATATTCATTTTTTAAAGCTGTATTACTCCACTTCGCCCATTCAGATTTTGGATCAAATTTTTTTTCTAAACTGTTTATTGGCGGGTACCATTCATTGTCTTCAATTGCTTTTGCACCAATACACCAACCTTCAAGCAAGATAATATCTGGCCTACCAAAAAAAATATTCCAATTTTCTTTTGGTTCATAATTGTCAAATATTTTTGAAAATACAGGTATTATGGTTTTAGTATTTGAATCTGCATTAGATAATGAATCAATTTTTTCTTTTAATAGGCAAGTATCATGCGTTCCAGGAACACCTCTAGTCCTACAAAGCGGATGTATCTCATGAGCCATTTCCATTCTAATTTCTTTGGAAAAATAGAAATTATCGATAGATAATGTCATTACCTTAATATCTAGATAATGGTTAAGTATATGATCAATAAGTGTGGAAATCGTCGATTTTCCAGTACCCTGTCCTCCAGAAAGCCCAATAATCACTGACTTATTATTATTACCTTTAGCATTTCGTATTTTAGATGCTAGAAATAATAATATTTCATAAAAATATTGTTTACTGATATTTTCTACCCCAATTGAATGCGCTAGTTTAGAAGTAGTCTCAAAACATTTATTTTTTTGATCACTTTTTATGAAATCAAATTTTTTCATTATTTATCACAAACCTTCTATAGTTGAAAACATATGATTAAATCCATACTCAAATCATATTAATCAATGTTTTAGGATTTAAGAAAATCTTCCTTATTTAAACCGCTTATTTTTTCTATCCCTGATATCAATAGAAAATAACCTCTGCCAACAATTAACATAGTTGGTACTAAAACAGCAATATAGCTTACCCATGTCATCGTAGAAACTTCCTGATTAAAAGACGGTTCACCAGGATTTGAGACAACAATTAATGATGCTAATATAAATTGGATTATGGAACTGATAAAAAATCCGGCGATAAGATGGTGACCTGCCATTTTTACAATCTCATCATATCGTGTTTTATTTTCTTTGCTAATGAAATTTTTAATTTTATCATTATCAAAAATAATATCATTAAGTAAAAAGCTATTAAAACTTTGCTGCTTATATTTTCTAAATATAATTAAAACTAAACCAATTAGAGTTGGCATCATACCTTCCTTGAGAATGAACCAATTTTTTGACAAACCATATTTACCACCAAAAACTCCAATTCCTCCAGTTAGAATAATATTAACAAAACCTAAAATTGATATTAGATTAATATTTTTTCGTTTTATAAAATCATATATGAAGTATGTTACAGGGAATACCAGCGCAATAAGAAATATAAATGAAGTAACATTAACATTTTTAATAGATCCATATATCCAATCGTTCTCATTAAAATGATTTAAAATTTTACCAATCCATGAATCCCCATTTTTTAATATAATAACAGGTACTAGAATATTAAAAAAAAGGCTAACTAACGGATTCTCATTATTATTGCTAATCATATTTATTTAAGTAATTTTTTTATTCTAATAAAAAACCCCGGACGGCCGGGGTTTTAATGATTGATAATTTTGATTTATGAGTCTATCATTTTTCTGCCAACTAATTCTTGCATCATTTTATTCCAGGTGTATAAACCAAATGAGCTTAGAGCCAAAGCAATGACGGATAAAAGATAGTATGCCAAGCTTTCTTTTCCATCTATAATAATGTTTTGTGGAAAATAATTATAAATATAGATACCTTTATCAGGTGTTCTTCCTGCCATAATCCCAAGCAGGAAAGGAATAAATGCTAATACTCCCCCTAGTATCATACAAAGACCACCCATTTTTTACAGAAATTAAATTCATTATATTATCCTAATAATTATAATAAAATTTAAAATTTATTAAGTATTTTTGCTTAGGAAATAATTGTACCATTAAAATTGAATTTCTATACTAAGTTTTAAAATAAAAAGTATGCTATTGTACGATATCCTTAGAAACGGAATACACTATTCATTTCACTTATTAGTGCCGATAATAATAGGTAAGTTAATTTTTAATAAAAATTGGAAACGAGCGACCGTTATTATGATAGCAACAATGTTAATCGATTTGGATCATATATTTGCTGAACCATTATTTGATCCAAATCGATGCAGCATAGGATTCCATCCCCTTCATACATTTTGGGCAGGACTGGTATATATTATTTTCCTATTTATTCCTTCTTGGAAGTGGCGAGCCTTTTCTATTGGTTGTTTATGGCATTTGATCACTGATTTCATTGACTGTGAAATGCTAAATTTATAAATATTAAAAATTTGTTTTATCCTAGGGATAAATCGAAATTGATTAATTATATATAAAAAATTAATAATTAGATTCCTTTTGAATAGAATATTTTTCTTTTCTTTTTTGCGAAGCCCTTTTTGTTGGATCAAGTTCCATTTTACGCAAACGTATACTAGAAGGTGTTACTTCTACAAGTTCATCTTCAGCAATAAATTCCAAGTACTGATCGATGGATAATTTCCGTGAAGGCCTAAGGTTTACTGTATTATCCGAACCTGAAGCCCGCATATTTGTTAACTTTTTTTCCCTTGTAATATTAATATTCAAATCACCTTCCCTGTTTCTCTCACCAATTATCATTCCATCATAAACATCCGTACCTACGTTTACAAATAGTTCCCCTCTATCAGCCATCCCAAGGCTTGCATACGCTGTAACCTTACCATTTCGATCTGAAACCAGAGCACCTGATTTTCTCTGAGGAATGTAACCGAACCATGGCGCATAACCATCAAATAATTTATTCATAATACCTGCACCTTTTGTATCATTCATAAATTGAGATCTAAACCCTATAAGGCCACGGGATGGTATGGAAAATTCCAGATTGACTCTTCCTGTACCATGGTTTTGAAGATTGGTCATTTTACCCTTTCTTATACTTAAATTTTCTGTGATTATACCGATCATATCTTCTGGTATATCTAAGTAAATCTTTTCAATAGGTTCTAGAATTTCCCCACTATCTTCTTTTGTAATTACCTGAGGCTTTGAAACCATAAACTCATAGCCTTCTCTTCGCATTGATTCTATTAAAATAGCCATCTGCAATTCACCTCGACCTCTTATCTCAAAGATATCTGGTCTATCTGTTGGAATTACCTGAAGAGAAACATTAGTTAAAATTTCTTTATTAAGCCTCTCAGATAAGTTTCTCGTTGTTAGGTATTTCCCTTCTTTTCCTGCAAATGGACTATTATTAACATAAAAAAGCATAGAAACTGTAGGCTCGTCCACCTGAATCCGTGGTAGTGGATCTGGAGATTGATTATCTGAAATAGTATCACCAATCGAAACATTTTCAATCCCTGCCAATGCAATTATATCTCCTGCATCTACTTGATCAACTTGAACCTTTTTTAATCCATGGAAAGTATAAAGCGCTGAAAATTTCTGATTCAATATTGTTTTATCTATAGTGCATAGTGAATAGTTAGTATTCATATTTAGTTTGCCATTATTTAGTCTCCCAACAGCTATTTGACCTACATATGGATCATAGTCAAGACTTGTTATTAAAAACTGTGGTGATTCACTATCATTTGCTATTGGACCTTTAATATTCTTAATAATTGAATCAAATAAAGGTGTTAGATCTATTCCTGATTCATTTAGATCATTTTTCGCAAAACCTTCTTTTGCATTTGAATAAATAATTGGAAATTCTATTTGATCTTCAGATGCATCTAGGTCAATGAAAAGATCATAAACATCATTTACTACTTCTTTAATTCTAGCATCTGACCTATCTATTTTATTGATAATTACTATAATCGGGATTTTCTTCTCTAATGCCTTTTTTAATACAAATCTTGTTTGCGGCAAGGGACCTTCACTGGCATCTACTAAAAGTAGCGCTCCATCAACTAGGTTTAAGCTTCTCTCTACTTCACCACCAAAATCAGCATGCCCAGGTGTATCAAGAATATTAATTTTTATTTTTTCATAATATACAGCAGTATTTTTTGCTGTAATTGTTATTCCGCGTTCTTTTTCAAGATCCATAGAATCCATTATCCTATCTTCAATTTTTTGATGAGCTTGAAAGGTCCCGCTTTGTTTTAGAAGACCATCTACTAAAGTAGTCTTCCCATGGTCAACGTGGGCAATTATAGCAATATTACGTATTGATTTTTTTCTCATTTTAATAATAATAAAAAACCCCGCTAAAAACGGGGCTTTTTATTTATTAGTTTGTAATTAATCACCAGCAACTGATGCTTTTCGGTAATCAGTTACTAATTTCTTCACTTCCCCAATAGCCTTGCGGGCACGTGATCCAGCAGCTTTATTTCCATTCATATTCTTCTCATGCTCTGTTTCAAATGTATTAAACTGACTTTTAATTTGATCAAACAGTTTACTTGTCTTGGACATTTCGTTTCCTTTTTTTAGATAGTTAGTAAAAATAAAGGCGTGATATTAATTACAAATTGAATAATATTATTAATTAATTATTTTGATTATCTTATATTTAATCGATTAAAATTTTCTCTGTTTTAATTATTAGCAAATATTCTATAAATATATTAATGAAAATTGAAAAATATCTTTTACCAGTTTCTTGTTTCCTATTTTGGACATGTGATCCAAAAATTGGTGATGAAGACTGTGCTGGTATCCAAGACGGAAGTGCAAAAATTGATAGTTGCGGAGTATGTGATAATAATCCAGGAAATGATTGTGTGCCAGATTGTAAAGGGGTTTGGGGGGGTGATGCTTTTCTGGATGATTGCGGAATCTGTGATAATGACCCCACTAATGATTGTGGTGAAGATTGTACAGGATTGCCTGGAGGTAGTGCTCAGCTAGATAGCTGTGGTATATGTGATAACGACCCTTCTAATAACTGTATACAGGATTGCCTTGGTATTTGGGGAGGAAGCACTATTTGTGGATGCACTGACCCATCTGCTATCAACTATAATGATAGAGCAACCTATGACGATAGTACTTGTCAATATGGAACTAGTCAATTAAATACTCTTTGGGTAAAAACATACGATGTTGGAGACGAAAGTTGGTCTGTTCGTCAAGTTTCTGACGGAGGCTTCATTATTGCCGGTGCTTCCAATTTTAAAGGTTTATTATTAAAAACAGATCAAAATGGTGAACTAGAATGGTCTAAGACCTATGATAATTCAACAGCTTTATATAGTGCAGGAGAAACATCAGACAATGGATTTTTTGCTGTTGGATATTATGAGTGTGATTCTAGTATCTCATGTCTTCCTGATCTCTACATGATACGAACCGATCAGGATGGTAATACAATATGGGAACAATCAGATGGCTCTGGAAACAATAATAATGATTGGGCAAGGGATTTTGTTCAGAATTCCGCTGGCGAATTTTACGTTACGGGAACATGGAATGATAATGGAAATAATTCAAAAGCAATGCTAAGAAAATATAGTAGTTCAGGAGAATTATTATGGGCAAAAGGATTTACTAGCTCAGTGGCAAATGAGATTAACAAAATTATTAAGACATCAGATGGAAATCTACTACTTGGTGGTTACACAGGAACTCAGCATGGTGACTATAAGGCACTAATGATAAAAACTAATACCGATGGAGATCAGATATGGAAAAAAAGTGTCGGATCCACTGGAAGCACAGAAGTTTACGCCATATGTGAATCTCCCAATGGAGGTTATATTGGAGCAGGATACTGTAATAGCTGGAGAAGCTATTTTATGATGGAAAGAAATCCTTTGAATGGAAACAATGTCTGGAAAGATTGTAATATTGTTGAACAATCTGTGAGCGGATATTATGCCATAACCCCTACTTCAAAGGGTGGATATTATCTTGTTGATGAAAGAAAAATCTTTACCTGGGTTAACGATCAGGGAGAAATCCTATTCTCACAAAGTATTGGACATGCAAATATGTCAATAATTGAACTACAGAATGGCGATATTATCGTTGGCGGTTACGCATTTATCGAGGGAGGCTATGGGGGTGGTCCTGTTTTAATGCGTCTATCATTTGCAAGGTAACTGATTCTACATTTTTATTAAAATATTTTTGCAGCCTTACTATAAAGACGATATTCATAATAATCATTTTCATTTAAAGTTATTGTTGAAGTGTCAATATCTAAACCTCTTTCTTGTGCTAAATGAAATTTCCACAACTTCGCCTGCTTTGTTGATAATTCTAATTTTCTAAATTCCCCTTCTGCAATTATTTTTTTCCCAATGGATGATAATGGAAAAACAATCTCACCATCTGTTACTTTTATTCTTATTTTTGAATCAGATATATAATCCTTTAACTGAATCCAGCAACCCCTCATTGGACAAACCTCGGCAATAACGCCGCTCACTAATAAAGTATTACCTATACTGCTTTCCGCTGACGCTAAAATATCGTCTACACTATAAACAGGCCCTTTTGATAGAACTTCACCATATATTCCAATTGGATTTTTTTTATATAAAAGTTTTTCTTCAGATTTTGAATTTGAGCATCCTAATTGAATGATTATTAAAATAAAAATAATATTATTTTTTTTCATTAGAAAATATCTTTCTAATTTAATAATGAAATAGAATCATTGTGGAAAAACCTACTAATCCTGTCTGTGATAACTTTTACATTCTTCTTAGATCTAACAATCGTACTATGGCTTGCATTAGGAAGTGAGAATAATATTCCTTTTTTTAAATACTTCGACATTTTTTTTGTATGCTCAGGTTTAATTAACTCATCTTTCTCAGCTACTACAACCAAAATAGGTATATTTATACTTGAAAGATCATCTTCCGTAAGGGTTGGGTATAGATCTTTACCATAAAATGCCAATTGTTTCTTTGTTTGATTGAATTTATCTTCTTCATCTATTGCTTTATAAGCTTTATCAAAGATATCTATAATGAAATTTTCACGATCTAAATACTTTAATCCTCCTTCAGTTAAAAAATTATACCTACCTTTATTAAAATTAATCCCATCCCCATTGTATAAAGAAGCTATTGAAACAGCCCTTATCACCTTTTCAGGATATTCTTTACAGATTAATAAACTTATTAAACCTCCCATACTATGTCCTGCCAAATAAAATTGATTAATATTCAGATAATCTAGAAGATTACAGACATCTTTTGCCATATTATCTTTATTGTATAAACTATCTGTAATTGTAGTTCTTCCATGACCTGGAAGATCAATACCTATGATAAAATACTCTTTTGATAATTCTATAAGTAGTTTTCTATATACTTCTGTAAATGCTAGAATTCCATGTAAGAATACAAGTGGTGGATTTGTATTGTTTCCCATGGTATAGTAATACATAGTTAAATCACTAATTGATTCACTATGCATTTCCGCAATTTTTATAGGTCGGGAAATTTCATATGCAATAATATTTGCACAACTGGAAAACAAACAAAGGACAGATAATAATAATATTTTTTTCATAATAAAAAAACACCCCATATCCCATTTCTCTTCAGTTTTCAATTAATTTTCCAAGGGATAGCTAAAAGTTAAAGGAGTTTTGAGCTGGTGATATTTTTGGTCATCCATTAATTCAGTTATTTCTTCACTTAAAACATCTTCTAATTCAGCAGAGGTAGATGGAAAATTCATACCTAACCATCCTGGTTCCATTCCAGC
>TARA_B100000686_G_scaffold179335_1_pt1 | contig 21112 bp, 16 predicted proteins | sample TARA_B100000686 | Tara Oceans TARA_B100000686 (sample SAMEA2622733) | marine metagenome | biome: marine biome (ENVO:00000447); feature: marine epipelagic mixed layer (ENVO:xxxxxxxxx); material: "saline water (ENVO:00002010), including plankton (ENVO:xxxxxxxx)" | depth 150 m | reverse complement strand
GTTTAATTTCAGAAGCAGTTAGAGGAGAAGGTGGTTACTTAGTTAATTCAAAAGGAGAACGTTTTATGGAAAAGTATGCTCCTAAAGCCAAGGATCTTGCTTCCAGAGATGTTGTTAGCAGATCGATGGCTATAGAAATTAGTGAAGGACGAGGAATAGGAGAAAATAAAGATCATATTCATTTACACATAGATCATATAGATCCAAAAATAATAGAAAGTCGATTACCAGGAATTTCTGAATCTGTAGAAACTTTTGTTCATCGAGATGTAACCAAGGATCCAATTCCAGTTGTTCCAACAGTTCATTATAATATGGGAGGAATACCAACCAACTACAATGCAGAAGTTTTAAATTCAAACGGTAAAGATAAAACTGCAAAAGGATTGATGGCCATAGGAGAAGCCGCATGCGTTTCTGTTCATGGGGCAAACAGACTAGGATCAAATTCTTTAATAGATTTAGTTGTGTTTGGAAAGGCAGCTGCTAAACGTGCAGCAGAATTAATTAAACCTAATTCTCCACACGAAGAGATTTCAAAAAGTGAAACAGAAAAATCTCTCGATAGATTTGATAGATTAAGGAATGGAAACGGATCAAATAAAACTTCAGAGCTAAGATTGTCGATGCAAAAAATTATGCAATCAAAATGTGCAGTATTTAGAACAGAAAAAACTTTAAAAGAAGGAGTGAATGAAATAAAAAAACCTTATGAGGGTATGCAATCAATATCAGTTAAGGATAAATCTTTAATTTTTAATACAGACTTAATGGAGACTCTTGAATTTGACAATCTTATTCGGCAAGCAGTAACAACAATAGAATCAGCTTATCAAAGAAAAGAAAGCCGGGGAGCGCATGCCAGAGAAGATTTTCCTAAAAGAGATGATGCAAATTATATGAAACATACTTTGAGCTGGTATAATGGAAAAGAAGTTAGGATTAACTATCGGCCAGTTACTCTATCTACATTAAGTAATGATGTTCAAACTTTTCCACCAAAAGAAAGGGTTTATTAATGGTCCAATTTAGCTTACCAAAAAATTCTAAAATTTTAAAAGGTGAATATTTTAAAGATAAAACTGGTTCTTCAAATTTAAAAATAGTCCATGTTTACAGATGGGATCCATCAAAAAAGGAAAATCCCCGAGAAGATACTTATGAGATAGATTTAAATACATGTGGCAACAAAGTTTTGGATATTTTAAATAAAATTAAAAATGAGATAGATTCATCTTTGACATTTAGAAAATCTTGTGCCCATGGGGTTTGTGGATCATGTGCAATGAATGTTGATGGTGTAAATACCTTGTCCTGTATGAAGTCTCACAAAGATATAAATGGCGATATTAGAATTTTTCCATTACCACACTTAAAGGTAGTCAAAGATCTTGTAGCAGATTTAAGCACATTATATAAACAATACGAGTCAATTGAACCGTGGTTAAAAACAAAAAAAAGTAAATCACAAAAAAATGAAATTAACCAATCAAAAGAAAATAGAGAAAAACTTGATGGTTTATATGAATGTATTATGTGCGCTTGTTGTTCCACTTCTTGTCCAAGCTATTGGTGGAATGGTGAAAGTTATCTAGGTCCAGCAGTTTTACTTCAGGCATATCGCTGGATATCAGATAGCAGGGATGATGAAAAAAAACATAGATTAAAAATGGTTGCGGACAAACTTAAATTATATAGGTGTCATACCATTATGAACTGTACTAGTTCTTGCCCAAAAGGCCTAAATCCAGCAAAGGCTATAGGTTCAATTAAAAAAATGCTTGCAACGAGCTAGAAGCTTAATTAAATCATTTTAGACAGAAATGAAATTAATTGAACATTTTATAGATGGAAAGAAAACTAAAGGATTTTCTAAAAAAAAATCTAAAGTATTTAATCCAGCTACAGGTGAAGAAACTGCAGAAGTAAATTTAGCTTCAAAAGCTGATGTTGACTTAGCTGTTGAAAAAGCAAAAAAAGTCTTTGTGGAGTGGTCCCAAAGACCTCCTGCTCAAAGGGCAAAAATATTATTTAAATTTAAAGAACTAATAGAAAAAAATTCAGATGAAATAATTAAGATCATAGTTTCTGAACATGGAAAAGTTTATGAAGATGCAAAAGGATCACTTACTAGAGGTTTAGAAGTTGTTGAGTTTGCTTGTGGTATACCTCATCTTCTTAAAGGAGAATTTACAGAAAACGTTGGCACAGATGTTGATAGTTGGTCTATCAGGCAACCATTAGGAGTTTGTGCTGGTATTACTCCTTTTAATTTTCCTGCAATGGTGCCTATGTGGATGTTTCCGATAGCTATAGCTTGCGGAAACACATTTGTATTAAAGCCATCAGAAAAAGATCCATCTTGTTCAATTAAGCTAGCTCATTTATTTAAAGAAGCAGGATTACCCGATGGAGTGTTTAATGTAATTAATGGAGATAAAGAGGCTGTAGATTCGCTTCTAACAAATAAAGATGTGGTTGCTATAAGTTTTGTCGGATCTACTCCAATTGCCAAATATATTTATGAAAATGCAGCAAAGAATGAGAAACGTGTTCAGGCTTTAGGAGGAGCTAAAAATCATTGTGTAGTTATGCCTGATTGTGATCTAGATCAGGCTGTTAACGGTTTAATGGGAGCCGCTTATGGATCAGCCGGCGAAAGATGTATGGCTCAGTCTGTTGCCGTGGCTGTTGGAAAAGTTGGAGATGAACTTGTAAATAGACTTGAAAAAAAAGTTCAAGCGTTAAAAGTTGGTCCAGGATTAGATAAAAGTTCAGAAATGGGACCTCTGGTTACTAAAGAGCATTTAGAAAAAGTTAAAAGCTACGTTGATCTTGGTGTTAAAGAAGGAGCTAAACTTGTTGTTGATGGTAGAAATATTAAATTACAAGGTTATGAAAAAGGTTTTTATATTGGAGGATGCCTTTTTGATAATGTAGAAAAAAAAATGAGAATTTATAAAGAAGAAATTTTTGGTCCAGTACTTTCCGTAGTAAGGGTGAAAGATTTTAACTCAGCAGTAAATTTAATCAATGACCATGAGTTTGGTAATGGAACCAGCATATATACTCGAGATGGAGATGCCGGTAGAACATTTGTTAATAAAATTAAAATTGGAATGGTTGGAATCAATATTCCAATTCCAGTGCCTGTTGCTTATCACTCTTTCGGTGGTTGGAAAAGATCATTATTTGGTGATCAGCATATGCATGGTATGGAAGGTATTAGATTTTATACGAAATTAAAAACCATAACTTCAAAATGGCCAAAAGGGTTGAGTTCTGATCCTGAATTTGTAATGCCAGTAATGAAGTAAATTTTATGAAAAAAAAAATTTCTTTAATAGGAGCGGGTCAAATCGGAGGTACTTTAGCTCATTTAATAAGCATTAAAGAACTAGCTGATGTAGTTCTTTTTGATATCGCCGAAGGTATTGCGAAAGGAAAAGCTTTAGATATTGCACAATCTACATCTGTTGATGGTTACAATATTAATCTTACAGGAACAAGCAATTATGAAGATACAAAAAACTCTGATGTTATAATTATTACTGCTGGTATTCCGAGAAAGCCAGGCATGACGAGAGACGATCTCTTGGAAACAAATTTAAAGATAATTAAAAAAGTTGCTATTGGCATAAAAAAATCATCACCAAATGCTTTTGTTATATGTATAACGAATCCATTAGATGTTATTGTAATGGCTTTACAAAAATATTCTGGTTTACCTGCAAATAAAGTAGTTGGCATGGCAGGAATTTTAGATTCCTCAAGATTTAAATATTTTATTTCACAAGAATTAAAAATACCTGTCAAAAATATAGAAAGTTTAGTACTAGGGGGTCATGGGGATAGCATGGTTCCAATGCCAAATCATACTACTGTTAACAAAGAACCAGTAAGCAAGTTTATAAAAAAAGATAAATTAGATGAAATAATTGTAAGGACTAGAAAAGGAGGAGCGGAAATAGTTAAATTTTTAGAAAAAGGTTCTGCATTTTATGCTCCAGCAGCATCCGGAGTAGAAATGGCAGAATCATACATAAAAGATCTTAAAAAGACATTGCCGTGCGCAGCCTATTTAAAAGGAGAATATGGAGTTAAAGATTTATATGCAGGAGTTCCAGTAGTAATTGGAAATCAAGGTGTAGAAAAAGTAATAGAAATTAGTTTAGAACGAAAAGAGAAGGAAAATTTCGAAACTTCAATAAAGGCTGTAAAAGAACTTTTTGAATTAGCAGTAAAAATTGATCCTGATCTAGCTAAATAGTTTTTATTTCTTTAATATAGACCAAAGAATAAAATTTATGATTGAAAAATCAATTTCCAAAAAAAATATATTTTTCATTACTTTCCTTTTTGTCTTTTCCGTTATTATAAATCAATACTATGGAGATAAAGGAGTATTTCCTTTAGATACTTTTCTTCATTTTGATAATGGTTATAGAATTTTGATTGGAGAAATTCCATTTAGGGATTATTGGTCAGTTTCAGGTCCAGCAGTAGATTATATACAATCAATTTTTTTTTATTTTTTAGGTGCAAATTGGAATGCTTATGTTTTTCATTCATCATTTATAAATGGATTAACTACTATATTTACATTTATTGTATTAAAAAATTTTAATCTTAAAATAAATTATTGTTTTTTATATTCTCTACTTTTTTCTATTCTAGCTTATCCGCCAAGTGGCACACCGTTTGTAGATCATCATTCAGCTTTATTTTCACTACTAGGTGTTTATAGCTTCTTGTTATTTCTAAAGAAAAAAAATAAATTGTATTGTTTGTTAATTCCAATTTTTTTGGGGCTAGCTTTTTTTTCAAAACAAGTACCAGCTACCTATATAACTTTTGCAATACTTTTAGTACTAGCAATTTATTCTTATAAAGGAAAAACTTTTGAATATATAAATTATTTTTTGATTGGTTTATTTTTTTTTATTTTTTTGGTTTTAATTTTCGGTAAATTGCAAGGAATAAAATTTTCTGATTTTTTAAGCCAATATATTTTGTATCCACAGACAATTGGCACGGAAAGATTTGCAAACTTAAATTTTACATTTAGTGGCTTGATAGCGCATTTTAAGTTTATATATTTACTATTTGTTCCATTGATCTATGTTCACTATAAAAAAATTATTGAATCAAAAAAATATTTAAAAGGAACAGAATTTTTAATACCACTAATCTTAATTTTATTAACTTTTTCACTTATTTTTCATCAACTATTAACTAAAAATCAAACATTTATATTTTTTTTAATACCACTTTTGACTGCTTTTTCTCATATTGGTTTAAATGATATTGAATTCAAATTTAAAAATTTGGCTTATGTAATTTTAATTTTTGTTTGTATATTTGCTGTTGCTAAATATCATTTGAGATTTAACCAGGATAGAAAATTTCATGAACTTAACACTGTAGATTTTAGCTTATCTATAGACGCTAAAATTATAGATGAAAAATTAAAAGGATTAAATTGGATTAGTTCTGAGTATAGACAGAAGCCGAAAGAGGAAATTAACATTTTAAATGAAATTAAATTTAATTTAAAAAATGATAAAAGAAAAAAAATGTTAATAACAAACTACACTTTTTTTTCAGCAATTTTAGAAGAAAATTTATTTTCTCCTAGCTGGGCTATTACACCTAACGGAACAACTCATCCAGTTGCGAGCAATAAATATGTTGAAAATTATGGAAAATTGATGATTGATATAATCAAAAAAAATAATATTGCCGTTATTTACATTGCTGGATCTTTAAATGATGAACAAATTTATAATTATATTGATCGCGACTGTTTTAAAGAGAATTTAGTGTCAAATAACTTAAGAGGTTATGAATTAGTATATTGCAACAATATTGAAGGTCAAAATTAGATAATGAACATTCACGAACATCAAGCAAAAATTTTACTGAAAGAGTTTGGGGTTCCCGTTCCTAATGGAGTAGTAATTTATGATATTAAAGAAATAGAAAAAAAAATAAAATCATTAAATTCTGAAAATTTAATAGTTAAGGCCCAAATACATGCTGGCGGGCGAGGTAAAGCTGGTGGAATTAAATTTGTTAAAACAAAAAAAGATTTAATTAAAGAAACTTCTAACATGTTTGGGAAGATTCTAATCACACAGCAAACTGGACCACGTGGCAAAAAAGTTCAAAGAGTATATATAGAAGAATCTTCCGATATAAAAAAAGAATTTTATCTTGCCTGTTTAGTAGACAGATCAACATCCAAAATTACTTTTATTAGTAGCACCGAAGGAGGAATGGATATAGAGAATGTTGCAAAAAAATACCCCAAGAAAATAATAACTACAAAAGTTAATTTAGATGAAAAAATTTCAGAAGATAATCTAAAAAAAATTTTAAAAATATTTAATTTAAATGAAAAACTTAATGAACAGGCAAAAAAAATAATCAATTCAATCTTCAATTTATTAATAAAAAAAGATGCTAATCTTGTAGAAATAAATCCTCTGATAGTTACACAATCTGACAAACTTTGTTGTTTAGATGCAAAGATTAGTTTTGATGATAATGCGCTGTTTAGACATCCTAATACATTAAAGCTAAGAGATTTAAATGAAGAAGATCCAATAGAAGTAAAGGCAAGCAATTATGGTTTGTCATACATAAAATTAGAAGGAACAATTGGATGTATGGTTAATGGCGCAGGTTTAGCTATGGCGACAATGGATATAATTAAGTTGTATGGAAAAGAACCTGCAAATTTTTTGGATGTAGGTGGAGGAGCGTCCAAAGAGAAAGTAACAGCTGCTTTCAAAATTATACTTTCCGATAAAAATGTAAAAGGTATTTTAATAAATATTTTTGGCGGAATCATGAGATGTGATGTTTTGGCAAAAGGTGTAGTAGAAGCTGTTAGAGAAACAAAACTAGAAATTCCATTAGTTGTTAGGTTAGCTGGTACAAACTTTGAAGAGGGAAAAAAAATTTTAAAAGATTCAAATTTAAAAATTTTGTCGGCAACCAATTTAGAGGATGCGGCGAAAAAAATTGTTAAGATAGTCGAAAAATAATGTCAATATTTGTTAATAAAAACACAAAAGTAATTTGTCAGGGATTTACTGGTCAACATGGAACTTTTCATTCTGAACAGGCAATTCAGTATGGAACTAAAATTTTAGGTGGCGTTACTCCAAAAAAAGGTGGACAAGTTCATCTTGGCTTGCCCGTTTTTAATACTGTTGAAGAAGCAGTAAAAACAACAAAAGCAAATGCAACTATGATCTATGTTCCTGCAAAATTTGCTGCAGCAGCTATACTCGAAGCAGTAGATTCAAAAATAGAATTAATTGTTTGTATAACAGAGGGAATTCCTACTTTAGACATGATTAGAGTTAAAAATGTTTTAAGAGATAGCAAGAGCAGATTAATAGGCCCAAACTGCCCTGGTGTAATTACACCTGAAGAATGTAAAATTGGAATTATGCCTGGAAACATACATAAAAAAGGATCAGTAGGAATTGTTTCAAGATCGGGAACTCTTACATATGAGGCAGTAGCACAGACTACAGAAGCAGGATTGGGTCAATCAACATGTGTTGGAATAGGAGGCGATCCTATCAATGGTACGAATTTTATTGATTGTTTAGAACTTTTTATAAAAGATTCACAAACTGAATCAATTTTAATTATTGGTGAAATAGGCGGTACTGCAGAAGAAGAGGCGTCAGAATTTATTAAACATTCAAAAACAAAAAAACCTATAGTTGGTTTTATTGCAGGAATAACAGCCCCACCAGGCAGGAGGATGGGGCATGCAGGAGCAATTATATCAAGAGGCAGTGGTAATGCGGAAGATAAAATAGAAAAAATGAAGTCATGCGGCATCACAGTTGCAAGTTCACCTGCATTAATTGGAAAAACGTTAAAAGACAAACTTGCAAGATAATTTTTTCGATTTTATAATAAAAAATAAAATAATTATTTTTTCTAAGCAAAATGAACTTTAATAAAAATAAAACAATTTTTGAAAAAACTTCTTTTTTACAAGGTACTAATAGTCCTTTTATTGAGAAGCTATACTTAGAATATTTACAAGATCCAAGTAAAACTCCAGAAAGTTGGAGAGAATTTTTTAAAGGTCTTAATGAAGATGAAGAAATTGTTAGAAAAGAGCTATTAGGACCTAGTTGGAGGCCTGATAAAAAATTAATACAAGAAAATTTAAAAGTGAGAAATAAGGAAGATATTAATAATCAACCTTTAGTTTCTGCAGCAGTTAATGAGAAAGAAAAAGAACAATCAGTAAAAGCAATTGCTCTAATTAGAGCATATAGAATTAGAGGACATTTAATTGCAAATTTAGATCCATTGGGCATGATGGAAAGAAAATATCTTCATGAATTACATCCCGCTGATCATGGTTTTAAAAAGGAGGATTATAACAAAAAAATTTATTTACATTCTTATATGGATCGAGGTTACTCAACCATCAATGAAATAATTGGATTTCTTAAAAAAACTTATTGTTCAACTTTAGGAGTTGAATATATGCATATTTCTGATCCTCAAGAAAAAATTTGGTTTAGAGAGAGAATGGAAAAAAAAGAAAACCAAATTAATTTTACTGATAATGGAAAAAAAGCTATCTTGAATAAATTAATACAAGCTGAAGGTTTTGAGAAATTTTTAGCAGTTAAATTTGTCGGAACAAAAAGATTTGGTTTAGATGGGGCTGAATCTTTAATACCTGCTCTGGAGCAAATAATTAAAAGAGGTGGGCACTTAGGAGTTAAAGAAGTAAAAATTGGTATGCCGCACAGAGGAAGATTAAATGTTTTAGCCAATCTTCTTCAAAAATCTTATAAAAGAATATTTAATGAATTTGCTGGTGAATTTAGCAGCACACCAGCAGACTCTACTGGTGATGTCAAATACCATCTAGGCGCTTCATCCAATAGAGAGTTTGATGGTAATTTAGTACATATAAGTTTAACAGATAATCCTTCACATTTGGAAGCTGTTAATCCTGTAGTTTTAGGTCAAACTCGAGCTAAACAATTTTTTCATAAAGACAAATTACGAAAAAAGGTTATTCCGGTGCTACTACATGGAGATGCAGCATTTGCTGGTCAGGGTGTAGTTGCAGAATGTTTTGCAATGTCAGGACTCCCAGGTCATAACACAGGCGGAACAATACATATTATAGTTAACAACCAGATAGGATTTACTACAAACCCAAGGTTTGCTAGGTCTAGTCCATATCCTTCAGATTTAGGAAAAGTTGTAGAAGCACCCATTCTTCATTGTAACGGTGATGATCCCGAAGCAGTAGTTCATTGTGCAAAAATTGCAATAGAGTTTAGACAACAATTTAACAAAGACGTTGTTATAGATTTAATATGTTATAGACGCCATGGACACAACGAGTCAGACGAACCATCTTTTACTCAACCTTTAATGTATAAAAAAATAAAAAAACACCCAACTACACTAAATGTTTATGGAAACAAACTTATAAAAGAAAGAACTATTTCCCAAGAAGAGTTTGATAAAATGAAAAAAGATTTTAAAAATCTTCTTGATGAACAATTTAAAACTGCAAAAAATTATAAACCAAAATTAGAATGGTACGAAGGAGTCTGGAGTAGATTTAAACCAGAAAAAGGAAAAGATAGAAGGGGAATTACAGGAGTATCGATAGATAAAATTAAAAAGATGGGTGAAAAAATAACCTATATTCCCAAGGATTTTCAAGCACATACAACTATTAAAAAAATCTTTGAAAATAAAAAAAAAATGTTTTTAACCGGAAAAGGTTTTGACTGGGCAACAGCAGAACAGCTAGCTTTTTCTACTCTTTTAGATGAAGGTTATCCAGTTAGACTTGCTGGTCAAGATTCAGGAAGAGGCACTTTTTCACAAAGACATTCTGTTCTTAGAGATCAAATAACTAATAAATACTATACGCCTTTAAATAATATTTCCCAAAAACAAAAACGTTTTGAAGTTATTGATAGTTTATTGTCAGAATTTGCAGTTCTCGGATTTGAGCATGGTTATGCTCTTTCCGAACCTACTACGTTAGTTGTATGGGAAGCACAATTTGGAGATTTTGCAAATGGTGGGCAAGTTATAATAGATCAATTTATCGCTTCAGGAGAAAGAAAATGGTCCAGAGCTAGCGGTTTAGTAATGTTACTTCCACATGGTTATGAAGGACAAGGTCCAGAGCATTCTTCAGCCAGATTAGAAAGATTTTTACAACTTTGTGCTCAAGAAAATATCCAAGTCATGAATTGTACTACACCGGCTAATTATTTTCATGCATTAAGAAGACAGATGCACAGAGAATTTAGAAAGCCATTAATTATTATGACACCAAAATCCTTGCTAAGAAATAAAAGATGCTTATCAAATATTGAAGATTTTACTAGAAAAAATTCTTTTCACAGAATACTCCCAGATCATGCGGAAATAAAAAGCTATGGTCTTATAAAACTTCGCAAAGACAAAAATATTAAAAAAGTGATTTTGTGTTCTGGAAAGGTTTACTTTGATCTTTTAGAAGCAAGAGAAAAAATTAAAAACGACAAAGTATATTTAATAAGAATTGAGCAGCTATATCCATTTCCGGTAAAAACACTAGCATTAGAATTAAAAAGATTTAGAAAAAATGCTAAATTTTATTGGTGTCAAGAAGAACCTAAAAACATGGGTGCTTGGAATACCGCGCGTAATTATATTGAGTGGACACTTGATCATATAAATTCTGAAGATCAAGAAGTAAGGTATATCGGAAGAAAACCAGCGGCATCTCCTGCTACTGGATATCTAAAAAAACATCTTGCTCAACAGAGAGAAATAATAGAAAAGGTATTTAGTTAAAATATGTCGAATCAAATTTTAGTTCCCTCTTTAGGAGAATCAATAAAAGAAGCTACTGTTTCAAAGTGGCTCAAACAAGTTGGTGAAGCCGTTGATTCTGATGAACCTTTAGTAGAACTGGAAACAGATAAGGTTAATGTGGAGGTGCCATCACCATTATCTGGAACTCTTACCTCAATAAAAGTTAAAGAAGGAGATACGGTCGAAGTAGGAGGTTTATTAGGAATGGTAAGCGAAGGTCAAAAATCAGCTGAGTCAGATCAAGATAAGAAACAACCTTATACTCCACCCAAGAAAGAAAACAAAAAAACTAATTTAAAAAAAGAAGAACCATTAGTTGTTGTTGACGAAGTTCCAGAAGAAAACTCCAAAGAAGCTTTAGTTTTGGAAACTCTTGCTGATACAGAAAAAGATGAAATAGAAATAGAAGAAGAAAAATATATACCACCAAAATCTAAAAAACATTTGTCTCCATCAGTAAGAAGGATTATTGAAGAAAAAAATATAGATATTTCTAATATAGAAGGTACAGGAAAAGATGGAAGGATTTCTAAAGGAGACTTAATTCATTTAATGGGAAGTGCTCCCCAGCCATTAAAAAGAAAAATAACGCATGGCGAAGAAGAGCGTGTGAAGATGACTCGATTAAGAGTGACAATAGCTAAAAGATTAAAAGAAGCACAAGATAGCGCAGCAATGTTGACCACTTTTAATGAAGTGAATATGAAAAATATTATGCAAATGAGGGAGGATTATAAAGAAGACTTTCAAAAAAAATATTCTGTCAAATTAGGTTTTATGTCTTTTTTTGTTAAAGCTACAGTTGTAGCTCTTAAAAATTTTCCAGTTATAAATGCGGAAATAGAAAACGATTATATTATTTATAAAAACTATTATAATATTTCTATAGCGATTGGAACCGACAAAGGATTGGTTGTTCCAGTACTTAAAAAAGCAGATGAACTATCATTTGCTGATATAGAGAAAAATATTTTTTCACTTTCAGAAAAAGCTAAAAAAGGAAAAATAACAATTAACGATTTGCAAGGTGGAACTTTCACCATTAGTAATGGAGGAATATATGGCAGCATGTTGAGTACTCCCATTTTAAATCCTCCCCAAACTGGTATATTAGGTATGCATAATATTGTGGAGAGGCCCGTAGTAGAAAATGGAAATATTGTTGTTAGACCAATTATGTATTTAGCTTTATCCTATGATCATAGAATAATTGATGGTAAGGAAGCTGTTTCATTTTTAAAAATTATTAAGGAATGTCTTGAAGAACCAAGAAGATTATTTTTAGATCTTTAATAAGTAATGGAAAGTAATTTCGATATTATAATAATTGGTGGCGGCCCAGGAGGCTATGTTAGCGCAATTAAATCAGCTCAATTAGGACTAAAAACAGCCTGCGTAGAATCAAGCAAAACTTTAGGAGGAACATGCTTAAATATTGGTTGTATACCATCAAAAAGCTTACTTAATTTATCTGAAATGTATCATAAAGCCAAAGATGAATTTAAAAACCTAGGTATTGAATGTAGTGACACTAAATTAAATTTATCTAAAATGATGGAAAATAAAAATAGATCAGTTTTAACTCTAACCAAAGGAGTAGAATTTTTATTTAAAAAAAATAAAATCACACATTTAAGAGGCGAAGGCACTATACAGAATAATAATACAGTTATTGTAAAAGATGCTAATGGAAAAAAATCTTCCTATAAGACTAAAAATATTGTGATTGCAACAGGTTCAGTTCCTACAACTTTGCCAGGAATAAAAATTGACGAAAACATTGTTGTCTCATCGTCGGGCGCTTTATCTTTTCAAAAAGTTCCTAAAGATTTAGTAGTTATTGGCGGAGGATATATCGGATTAGAGCTTTCAAGCGTGTGGAAAAGATTAGGTTCTAAAGTTACAGTTATAGAATATTTAGATCACATTATTCCCGGTATGGATAAAGATGTATCGATTGAATTATTAAAGATTTTAAAGAATCAAGGTATTAATTTTAAACTTGATACAAAAGTTACTGGCGTTAAAACTATAAAAGATAAAGCAATTGTTAATTTTTTAAATAATAAAACTTCTAAAAAAGAACAAATAGAATGTGAAAAAGTTTTAGTGGCAGTAGGAAGAAAAGCCAGACACATCGAAGATATAAATAAATTAAATATTAAATTAGATAAATATAAAAAAATCCAGGTTAATGAAAAATTTGAAACTTCAATTAAAAATATTTATGCAATAGGAGATGTAATTAATAAGGGACCAATGTTAGCTCATAAAGCGGAAGATGAAGGTATTGCAGTAGCCGAAATAATTGCTGGGAAAGCTGGCCATGTAAATTATGATGTTATACCAGCGGTAATTTATACATCGCCAGAAGTTGCTATGGTTGGAAAAACTGAAACTGAATTAAAGGAAAAAAATATAAAATATAAGATAGGAAAATTTCCGTTTTTAGCTAACTCTAGAGCAAAAGTTAATAATGAAAAAGAAGGATTTGTTAAAATAATTGCAGAAGAAAGAACAGATAAGGTTTTAGGAGTTTCAATTATAAGCAATGTAGCAGGGACAATGATAGCAGAGTTAGCTGTTGCGATGGAATTTGGTGCTAGTTCCGAAGATATAGCTAGAACATGCCATGCACATCCAACTCACAATGAAGCAGTGAAAGAGGCTGCTATGGCTGTTGATAAAAAACCTATTCATTTTTAATATTTGTTAAAAGCTAAGTGTATGATTAAGAAAGCAATGTTATTAGCGGCAGGTTTTGGTAAAAGGATTCTTCCCTTAACTTTGAAACAACCAAAACCATTATTAAGAATAGGTAATGAAACTTTATTATCCAATACTTTAAAATTTTTGGAATTATATGGAGTAGAGGAAGTTGTAATTAATGTTCACTATCTCAAAAAAAAAATTATCGATTATATAAAAAAAGGGAAATTTAAATTAGACATTAAAATTATACAAGAAAAAAATAAAATTTTAGATACGGGCGGAGGAGTATTAAATGGAATTAAGTATTTTTCTGATGAACCTTTTATTATTATTAATCCAGATACAATTTGGAATTCTTCTTACATTGATGAATTAAGAATAATGGAAAAAACTTTTTTTAAAAAAAAAAATAAATGTTTACTTTTAGTTGTAGATAAAAAAAAGAGCTTTGATACCTCCTTTAAAGGTGATTTTAATATAAAAAATAAACTTCTTAATAGAAAAAAAAAAGATAGCTTAAGTTATGTTTATACAGGTTTGCAAATTATCAGTCCCAAAGTTTTCAAGGGTATAAAAAAAAAAGTTTTTTCAATAAATTCAATATGGGATAAATTAATTTTAAAAAAACAATTAAATGGTCACAAAAGTAAAATTAATTTTGTGCATATAAGTACTTTGAATATATATAAAAATTTATTAAAAAATAAATTTAGTAGTTAAGTATTGATTCTTTTTGCTCTATAAGAGTCTAAATATTTATATTTTTTTATTTTTAAATTTTCATCAAATTTAATTAATAAAGGGTTTCCAGTAGGAATTTCTAAATTAATAATTTTTTCTTTTGATATATTTAAAATACTTTTTAATAATGCCCTACAACTATTTCCATGAAAAACTATTAAAATATTTTTTTTAGAAAACAATTCTGGTTTTATATTTTTTTCATAATATGGAATCACTCTATCAAATGTATTTTTTAAAGATTCACTTTTAGGCATTTTTTCTTTTGGTATATTTAAATTTATTTTTTTTTTATAGGGATGTGTCTCCTCCATTATTGGAGGTGGTATGTCAAAACTTCTTCTCCAAATTTTAACTTTTTCCTTTCCGTGTTTTTTAATAATCTCGTCTTTATTTAGACCGGTAAGCCCACCATAATGTCTTTCATTTAACTCCCAAGCTTTATTAACTTTTATTTTATTATAATTTAAAACTTTTAATATTATATCTAAGGTGTGTGTAGCTCTTATAAGTTGAGATGTGAAACATATATCAAATTTAATATCTAATTTTTTAATTAACTTTCCTGCGTATTTAGCTTCTTTTTTACCTTTTGCTGTTAACTCTACATCATAAAATCCAGTAAATCTGCGCTCAAGATTCCACCTACTTTGTCCATGTCTAACTAAAATTAGATTATTCATATAATTTAAAATATAATAGAAACATTATACTAATGAGTAAATTTGAGGAAAGAGAAAAAAGCTTCGAAAAAAAATTTGCAAAGGATCAAGAGTTGCAATTTAAAGTTGCTGCAAGAAGTAATAAATATATAGGTGAATGGGCAAGTTCTATATTAGGAATAACTGAAGAGGCAAAGAAAAATTATATAACAGATATAATAAAGGCTGACATGGAAGAGGCTGGCAGCGAAGATGTGTTTAGAAAGATAAAAAATGATTTTGAAAAAGCTTCAATCAATATTGAAGATACGGAAATTCGAAATCAAATACAGAAAGCTTTTTCTCGTGCGAAAGAAGATTTTAAATAGAAACTTATTTTATTTTATTTTTTTGGTATTTCTTTCTTCTTGCAGTTCTATACCCAAAAATACAAAAAATGCATGTGATATTTTTTCTGAAAATTATTTATGGTATAAACATGCTAAAAAAAGCTCAGAAATGTATGGAGCTCCAATTGATATAATTTTAGCTTTTGTAAAAAAAGAGTCAGGTTTTAATAGATGGGCTAAACCAAAAAGAAAAAGACTCTTTAAAATTATACCTTATAAAAGACCTTCTAGTTCGTTTGGCTATTCACAGGCTGTCAATAAAACTTGGGAGTTGTACAAAAATCAAACTAAAAATCCTCTGGCATTAAGAACCCGTTTTAAAGATTCCGTTTTATTTATAGGTTGGTATATGAAAAAAACTAAAGAAATTAATAAAATTCCATTAAATGACTCTTATCGTCAATATTTAAATTATTATTTAGGGTGGAATGGTTATGAAAATAAAGTTTATAAATCAGATAAAAAATCAATAATTTTTGCAAAAAGCGTAGAAAAGCAATCCAAGCTATATAAGAACCAATTGAGAAAATGTCAAAAAGATTTAGACAAAAAAAAATATATTATCTTTTAAGCTCTTTGTTTAACTGAATATCAACTATATCAATTCTTTTAGTATTTTTTGTGAGCAGAACGTACATTGTCGGTGTTACGTAAAGAGTAAAAAAGGTGGATATAAGCATTCCACCGAATATTGTAGCACCAACAGCTAAACGACTACCTTCGCCGGCTCCTGGGCCTATGTTTCCAATTAATAATGGAAGCATAGCAATCATTGTTGAAAGAGAGGTCATTATGATTGCACGAAATCTTCTTCTGCAAGCTTCTAAAGCTGCGCTTTGAATATTTTTCCCAGCTCTTCTCAGTTGGTTTGCCCAATCAACTATTAAAATAGAATTTTTTGTTGAAATTCCAATTAAAATAACCAATGCGATTTGAGAAAATATATTTATACTTGAATTAAAAAGTAAAATAAAAATTATTCCACCAAATACACTTAAAGGAACAGTTAGCAAGATAACTGCTGGGTGGATAAAGCTGTTAAAATTAGCTGACATTACTAAAAAAGCTGTTACCAAAGCCAGTGCAAATATAATAAATAATTCATTGCTTGTTTCTTTTAATTCCTCTGATTTACCTTTCCATTCTATTCTTGCGTCAGGGATATTTTTATTTACTATTTTTTCAATATAACCTAGAGCTTCAGAAAGCGTATAATCTCCAATTAATCTTGCGCTAATAGTAACTGCACGTTGTCTGTCGTAACGTGCTAAAATTTTTGCTGATCCTACTTCTTTAAATTCAACTAAATTTGCTAATGATATGAGTTTTCCTGTTGTTTCAGAACGAACAAAAATTTTACTCAAACTTTCGCTTCTTTTTCTATTTTCTATATCTGCTTGGAGAATTATTGGATACTCTTTTCCTTGTCTATTGAACTTGGTTACAGTTTTTCCTGAAAAAAGAGTATTAACTGTTGAACCTATAGACTCAATTGAAACTCCCAAATCCTGAGCTTTTTTTCTGTTTATTACTAATTTTATTTCTGGTTTATTTTCAGAATAATCAGATTCAACGGCTGCCAAATTTCTATTTTTTCTCAATTCCATCATTATCGATTTTTGCCATCTTTGCAATTGATCATAGCTGTTTCCTAATAAAACCATTTGAATAGGTTTGTTGTAGCTGCTTACTCGAATACTTTGTGGAGATATAGGAAATGCCAGTGCTTGTGGTACAGTAACAATTTTTCCTATAGCTTTTCTCATAATTTTCACAGCACTTTCATCCCTATTTTTCCAGTCATCTAACAAAGCTATTATAATAAAACTATTATAAGACTTGCTTGCCCGCCCAAATCCCGGCACTCTCATAATTACTCTTTTATAAGATTCTCCTTCTTTTTTTATTAAAGGAATTAATCTTCTTTCTATTTCTTGAGCCTTGTCAGCGGTATATTGGAAGGAACTTCCCTCGTCAGTTTTACCTATAACCAAATAAACTCCTCTATCTTCCTTGGGAAGTAATTCTTTTGGAGAAAAATTAAAAAGCAATACAGATCCTATTACTACAAAAATCATAAATCCAATTACAAGTTTTTGTTTATTTATCCAGTAATTTAATGTTTCAGAATAAAATTCTAAGAAAGATTTGTAATACTTTTCAAATTTTAAAACAATTTTCGATTTTTTTGTATTTTTAGTTAAAAACTTACTTCCAAGCATGGGAGATAGAGTTAAAGCTACAAAAGAAGAAACTACGATTGCAAAAGTTAAAGATATTGCTGTTTCTCTGAAAAGCGTTCCAGATATTCCCTCAATAAATATTAAGGGTAAGAAAACCGCTACTAAAACTAAAGTAGTTGAAATAATAGCAAAAGTTACACTTTTTGATCCATTAACAGAAGCTAGTAAAGGAGACTCTCCATTTTCTACCCTATTATAAATCGCATCTGTCATTATAATTGAGTCATCCACCACGATGCCTATTGCTAAAATTGCAGCCAAAAGTACAAAAATGTTTATAGATAAGTCGAAGAACCACAAACCTAAGGCTGCTGAAATTAGACTAACTGGTAGTGCTACCGCAGGAACAATTACAGCTTTTATATTTCCTAAAAATAAGTAAATAATTATAACAACTAATATGAAGGCTATTATTAATGTTTTGTATACTTCATTTATTGCTGCATTAATATAAGTAGCTCTATCGAAAGAAACACCTAACTTTAATCCTTCAGGTAAAGTTTTTCTAACCTCCTCGATACGTTCTCTTATTCGTTCAGACAGCTCTACAGTAGAAGCTCCACTTTTTGCATAAATTCCAATCCCAACAACTTTTTCATTTGGTTCACCATCTTTACTTTGAGCTTTGAAAAGTGTTTTTTCTGAAACGGGGCCATATTTTACTTCAGCAATATTTTCTAAGCGTATAACGCTATTTTTTATTTTTTTTATAGGCAATTGTTTTATTGAAGATAAATCTTTGTAAGCTTTATCTAGATTTATTGTTAAATCAATGTTAGTCGCTTCCAAACTTCCTGCTGGAAGACTAATATTTTCTTTTCTGAGAGCTTGTTCAACTTCTTGAACAGTTAAGTTGTTAGCAGCTAGTTTTGTTGGAGAAATATATATTCTAACGCTTAATTCACGAAGACCACCAACTAAAATTCTACCAACACCTTTAACATTTGAAAAATTGTCAACCAAATATCTTCGTGTGTAATCTCCAATTTCTAAATCGCTCCAAGTAGTTGAGGAAACCGAAAGCCACATTGAGGTAGTAAAACCAGCACTTTGCTTAAGTATTTCCGGGGCATCCGAGTCTGCTGGAAGATTATCTGTAACCCTGCTTACTCTGTCTCTTATATCATTAGTTGCGGCATCAAGATCAATGGAAGTATCAAATTCAATTTTTATTGTAGCTCTACCATTTTCAGAAGTTGAGTCTATATTTTTTATTCCTTCCGCCCCACCTATTACATCTTCAATTATTTCAACAATTTCACTTGAAACAATTTCAGCAGAAGCACCTTGATAATCAACTTGAACTTGAACCACTGGAGGTTGTAGACCTGCCGGCAATTCTCTTACAGGCAATTTCCAGAATACGAATAAACCAAAAACTACCAATATCATTGAGAAAACTGCTGACACAACTGGTCTACGGATTGAAAGGTCGGTTATAAACATGGATAATTTTTTATTGTGATTTAATAATGGGTTTTACTTTCATACCCGGTCTAACTTTTGTTAATCCTTCGGCAATTATTTTGTCGCCCTCATTTAGGCCGCTTATAACTTCAAGCTTTCCTAAATTACGAACTCCAGTATTAATTTCAATTTTTTTAATAATATTATTTTCAATTATTTTATAGACAAACTTTTTACTTCCTTCATACATTATACTAGTATCAGGTACACCAAGGGAGTTTTGTTCATTATAAAATATTTCTATTTCAAGCAGAGAACCGGGAATTATTTCAGATTCTTCATTATCAATTTTAGCCCTAGCCAATATGGATCTTGTTTGTGCATCTACACGCGATGCAACAGATTCAATTTTTCCTTTATAAACTTTATCTTTGTATGCTGAAAATTTAGCATTAAGTGTTAGATTTTTTTTCAATATAGCTGCATATACTTCAGGTATTTTTAGATCACACAAAACTTTTCTAGAATCGTCCAAAGTTAGAATAATTGTATTTTCAGAACCCAAACTGCTTCCGCTAATACCTCTTTTACCTATAATCCCAGCAAAAGGCGCAGGAATGCTTTTCGTTGATAGTTTGGCTATAATGTCGCCTTTATTAACTTTTTTATTAAAATTAATTGGCTCCAATAATTCATTTTTCTTGATTTTATAAGAGGTAGTTTTACTGCTAAGCGAAGTACAGTAGCTTTCTAAAGATTGACTAAATTTTTTTTCTTGAACAACTTCAACAATTACACCAGGTGGCGGTCTTTTAGAAAATTTTTTCTTAAAATAAATACCAACAGCATATCTACCAATTATAACTGCTGCAATGACCAGAAAAAATATTATTATTCCAATAGTTATTTTTTTTGACTTTTTCATTTAATTTTTCCGTATTCGCTCCACGAACCAATATAAATAGTTGGCGTATAATTATCGTTTATTAAAGAATAAGCAACCCCTAATACGGCTGCAGTGACAGAGGAACCGCAAGAAAAAACAATATTATTACCTTCTATTTCTAATGATTTGAATTTCTTATACAAAATATCCTTATTTAAAAAAGAATTATTTTCTTTATTTATACATTCAGTATATGGCATGCATATTGAATCTTGAATAGAACCACTTTTTACGTTAGGTCTAGGTTCTTTAGCTTTGCCATAAAACCTGTCTTTACTTCTAGCATCTAAAAGAGTAAATTTTTTTTTTCCAATATTTTCATCTATTTGTGATTTTGTTTTAATCATGTTTTTGTTTTCAAGTGCAAAATATTTTGATTTATTGATTTCTGTTATAACATTTGTAACTTTTCTATTTTCTAATTTCCATTTTTTTAAACCACCATCTAAAATAAAAAGTAACTCTGGATTATGACCAAAGTATAAAAATTGAAACCAACATCTACAACTTGTAATTAAGTCACTATTATCATAAATTACAATTTTATCTTTATTAGAAATACCCATTTTCATAACCGATTCTTCCCAATCTTTTTTATCCGGAAGGAAGTGATTATGAGGCAAATTCTTATTTTTTTTAGAATTTTTTTCTAAGTCAAAAAAAATAGCGCCTTCAATATGTTCTTTTCTATAATCTTCACTTCCATTTTTATCATTTGTAAGATGCCAAGAAGCATCAATTAATTTTGTTTTACCAAGTAATTTTTCGTTAAATTCACTTGTTGAAATAAGTGTCATTTTTTTATTTTTTTTTGAAAATATTTTTGATGATATTCTTCAGCTTTACAGTAATTTTTTTGTTTTGAAATCTTTGTAACTACTTTACCGCCTAATTTTTTGTTGATTTCTTCTAAAACTTTTTTAGCAGTTTCTTTTTCTTCTTCAGTATTATAAAAAATTTCTGATCGATATTGATATCCTATATTTGCACCCTGGCGATTTGGAGTGGTTGGATCGTGAAATTTAAAGAATAATTTAGTTATTTCCTCGTAACTAATTATTTTTGGATCAAATTCAACTTTCACAACTTCAACATGCTCAGTATTTCCTCCACAAACTTGTTCAT
>TARA_B100000686_G_scaffold70757_1_pt1 | contig 21157 bp, 20 predicted proteins | sample TARA_B100000686 | Tara Oceans TARA_B100000686 (sample SAMEA2622733) | marine metagenome | biome: marine biome (ENVO:00000447); feature: marine epipelagic mixed layer (ENVO:xxxxxxxxx); material: "saline water (ENVO:00002010), including plankton (ENVO:xxxxxxxx)" | depth 150 m | reverse complement strand
CTTCAGCAAAATTTTCTGCAGAGGGATTTAATAGGATTTTTTTAAAAATCTTTTTAGATAAAAAATGAATTTTTACAGGTTGAATTTTTCTTCCGACTTCAATTTGCGTACCGTCCCATAAAACAAAAGTCAACCCATATTCAAGATCCGAAAACAAGGAAATTAGAATCTCAGTAAGTCTAGAAATTGCCTCATTTTCCAAAGATTTCATTTGTGTAGTCATATTGGCCACCAAAATGTGTTCTTTTATTGAAAAATTTATTTTAAAAATACAACAATTTTAAGTCAATAGTTATTTTTGAAGAGTTACAAAAGTTTGAGGATGGATTAAAACCTAATTGTCACAAATACAACACCAATTACTATTGTAACTGAGGATAAAACTACTCGAGGTGTTATCTTTTCTTTATTCCCTAAAATTAATGGGGCAATAAAAAGAGTAAACAATGGAACTGTAGCAACTAATGGGGAAACTTTATAAACTTCACTCTTGCTAAGCGCAAAAAGAAGACTAAATTGTGCAGATGCCATTGCAATACCAGAAAAAATAAAATTCCTATTGCTTCTTGAGTTAAAAATAAATGCCTGCCAATTATTACTCAATTTCAAGAAGATAGGCCCAAAAATAGATGCTGACAAACCTTGAGCAAATCCTGCGAGCAATAAGGAGGTATGAAGTTCAATACCTGTTTTCCTGAGTGCATGTGCTAATCCAAAACACATAGCAGAAATCAAAGGAAGAAAAAGAAACTTAGTTCTCCCCATCTTCTTTCTTTCTCCTCCTGAAATAAAAACTATTCCCATAACCACAAGAATGATTCCAATCCAAACAAAAAGGGATGGTCTTTCTCCAAGAATAAAAAAAGCAGACAATGCACCGAAGATTGCATGCGTATTTGAAACTGCATTTGTTCTAGCAACTCCAATACGTTCTATAGACAAAAAAAGAAATAATAACGAAAGAGCAGGAGACGACAATCCAGCTAAAATAAAAAACCACATATTTGCAGTAAATGCAAAATGTGAAAAATCGACAAATAGAAGTGAAAGTGCAAAAAGAAGAAATTGAGTTTGCAAAACTACAAAACTACCTGTTTGCGGGGTACTCGAATCCAATCCTTTCCGAGTAAGGATACTTGATAAAGCAAAGAAAAAAGCTGGAATTAACCCAAGAAAATCTATTTTGTAATCTCCTTAAGCATATAAAGTACAATTATTATTTTCAGAATACTTTTGTATTTACAAGACCTATGGGCTTCAATCCAGAAAGAGCATCTAAAAGGTTTTCGCAGGTTTTTTTAATAGCAAGATTCTGTGTTTCTGGAGTTCTCGATGAGTTATGAGGTGAAATGAAAACGTTTTCAAGATTCCATAATGGATGATCCTTGGGAAGTGGCTCAGGATCTGTGACATCTAATCCTGCTCCATAAATTTTCCCTGATATAATACCTTCATACAGATCATCAGTTACTACAATCTCTCCTCTGGAAACATTAACAATTATACAATTTTCTTTCATAAGATTTATAGTTTGTTTACAAATTAACCCTCTTGTTTCTCTCACTAAGGGTAAAGATAAAACTATAAAATCTGAAATTTCGAAAATTTCTTCTAAAGATACAAATTGAATTTCAATGCCTTTGCAAATAGAAGGATCTGGAGTTCTTGTATTTACTGAAATATTCATCCCAAATCCTTTTGCAATTCTGGCAACATTCAATCCAATGTTTCCTAACCCAACTATCCCTATTTTCTTCTTTGCAAGCTGTATCCCAAGTCTATGCTTCCATTCTTCTTGAGCATTACGCATCCATGCATTTCGTGCAATATGCAGAATCATAAGAAAAACATGCTCAGAAACTGCCTGTCCTCTTACTCCCTCTACATTACAAACCATCACTCCTGATTCAGTTGCAAATTCTAAATCGATATTGTCTATTCCAGCACCTGGTTTTACAATAACTTTCAAATTGGTAGCTTGAGATATCATTTCTCTTGTAACTTCAGAAAAAACAGTGAGAATAGCATCCGTTTCTGGTAAATATTTTTTCAAAACATCCATTCCAAAACCTTCCGGATAGACTATCTCATTATCAGTCTTATACATTCTTTTTTGCAATTCTGATTTCCAAGCGGGTGACGCGAGCAATGGATCTACAGCTAAAATCCTTCTCAAAAGAATCTCCTCTTTTTATATTTATTTTTCGTTTAGGATTTCTTCTATAGATACTGATCTTTTTTCTAGATCACTCAGCAAAATTGCTCTCATAATCGCAAGGGCACGCAATCCTTGAATACCTGTTACTTCTGGTTCTTTGCCAGTACGAATTGCAGAATATAAATCTACAAATTGTTCTCTATTAGCTAAATTACGTCCACTAATAAAATCAAAATCTAAATTTATATATTCGGACTCCCATGTCTCCTGTCCATTTTTTTGAATTCTTGGCATATGAGCATTAGACAAAAGAAGATTGGCTTTAGAACCTTGAATTTCAAATGTAAAAGACATCGGAGAAAGATAAGAGCCGGAAATAATCGCTATCTGCCCTGAACTGAAACGTAAAACAGATGCAGTTGAATCCTTTGTTTTAGAAGGTCCACCAACTTTTCCACAATTAGCTATAACTTCAACAACTTCCCCAAACAAGAATTCCATTACATCCGCAAGATGAATAGTATAACTATATAGAGGTCCACCTGGATTCTCTACTGGATCCCATCTTAGACTTTCTGCACCAGCTACGAGACCCAAGTTTCCTGAAAATTGAGAAATAGCAATGCTAATCATTCCTAAATTACCCGTTGAGACATACTCTTTTGCAGTGCGAAACATAGGCCATCTTCTAAAGTTTTGTCCAATATGTAGTTTCACTTTTTCTTCTTCACATACACGAATAATTTCTTTCGCTTCAGAAATTTTCAAAGACATTGGTTTTTCAAGGTGGATATGTTTTCCTGCTCTTGCAGAAGATATTGCATGTTCAAAATGAACACCATTAGAGGAAGCTATTACTACTGCATCAATATTCTCATTTTCAAGGAGATCATTTAGCGAAGAATGGTTCTTTGCATTAAATTTGTCAGAAAATTTTTCTCTTGATTTTTCAGTTCTAGCAAAACATCCTTCCACTTTTGCCAATTTAGATTCTAGAGCTGCTTCAGCAAGTACACCACCCCACCATCCTAGACCAACAAAACCTAAACCTATTGGATTTTCAACTGACAATTAATACACTCACTCGATAATTTTCAATTCAGGAACACTTGTTGGAGCAGAAGAATTAACTATTGCTATTTGCAATGCAACATTTCTAGCAGCTTCCTTAAATGCTTGTGCTACAGGATTTTGATTTTCACTAGCAACTATTGGAGAACCTTGATCTCCACCAAGGCGAACCTTCACATCTAATGGAATCGAGCCTAGGAAAGGAACTTCATATTTTTCTGCCGCCCTCTCCCCACCACCAGTATCAAAAATATTTTCACGATGATTGCAAGAAGGACATTCGTAATAACTCATATTTTCAATAATACCAAGAATAGGAACATCAGTTTTACGAAACATTTGTAATCCTTTTCTAGCATCCAATAAAGCTATATCTTGTGGAGTAGAAACAATAACTGCCCCGGCCAACGAAACTTGTTGAACTATTGTCAATTGTGCATCTCCTGTGCCAGGAGGAAGATCAAGTATCAAATAATCCAAATCTCCCCAAACCGTTTCTGACAAAAACTGAGTCAAGGCCTTCATCACCATAGGCCCCCTCCAAATTACGGGGCTGTCCTCTTCAACCAAAAACCCCATAGACATTACTCTTACTCCATGTGCTTCTAGAGGATAGATACGATTTTTTTCATCTGCGTGAGGTCTTTCGTTTGGAATACCAAGCATCAAGGGCTGACTTGGTCCATATATATCAGCATCTAGAATACCTACATCTGCACCCTCTGAGGATAATGCAAGAGCTATATTCACAGCAACAGTTGATTTACCCACTCCACCTTTACCGCTAGCTACAGCCAAAATATTTTTTACGCCCGGCACAGACATTTTACCAGGAGAAACAGCAGATGAAGCAATATTACTTGCAAGACGAACATTTACACTTTGAACACCTTCAAGTGTTCCAATAGCCATCTTACATTCTTCTAAAAACTGGTCTTTCCTAGGATGTGCAGGAGTAACTAATTCAAGAGTAAATGCAACAGAATCTCCACATATTTGAATATCTTTAATCATTTTGAGACTTACAATATCTTTGCCAAGATCCGGATCTCTGATCTTACTCAATGCATCTAAAACAAGACTCTCGCTTACTTCATGCATTTCCAACTCCTTATGAACAAACTAAAAATATTCTTTTAATTAAAAATAATAGTTATAACATTATCCATTCTAAAACAATGATAAAACAAAATGAAACAATATTAGGACTTGAGACGAAATATTCTAGCAATTATAATTCTATGCGTTTTATGATTTAATCTACAGTTTAACAAAGGAGTTGAAAAAGTTGAATATTATAGTTTGCATTAAACAAGTACAGGATCCAGATATTCCACCTCGAGATTTTAAGGTAGATGAAGAAAAGATGGAGATTTTACCTCCTTCAAATGTTTCTCCTGTGATTAGCACATTTGATGAAAATGCTATTGAAGAAGCAATATCTCTTAAAGAAGAACATGGCGGCAAAGTAACAGTAATTACCGTTGGTCCAGAAGATTGCAAAGACTCATTAAAAAAATGTTTAGCTATGGGTTGTGATGATGCAATCCTCTTGAATGATACTTGTTTTGAAAACTCCGATGCTTTTGGAATTGCACGTATCTTAGCAGCTGCTATTAAAAAAGTAGGAGAATTCGACATAATCTTATGTGGAAGATTAAGTAGTGACTGGGGGTTTGGATCTACAGGTCTCGCCTTAGCAGAGGCTCTCGGCCTTCCAAGCGTAGGTCAATTACAAAAAATTACTGTAGAAGGAACAGAATTAATTTGTGAAAGAGCACTTGAGGATGGTGTAGAAGTAGTAAAAGTAAAAACGCCTTGTCTGCTCACCGTCAGCAATGAAATAAACACACCTCGCTTACCTTCTGTAAAAGGTATTCTTATGGCATCACGTAAACAACTACCCATTTGGAAAAGCACAGATATAGATATAGATGAATCAAAGATAGGGGATTCCGCAAATACTCTAGAACTTACTAAACTTTACAAACCTGTTTTCACTGGCAACTGTGAATTTATTGAGGATGAAAGTCTGGAGGAAGCTGCTAAAAAATTAGCTATGCGTCTTCGCGAAGACAAAATCATTTAGGAGACTGACAATGTCTAAAGATGTTCTGATTTTAGCTGAAACCGCAGGTGACAAACTTGCGCTTGTTAGTAGTGAATTGTCAGGTATCGGAAGGAAATTAGCTGATGATTTAGGAGGCAATTTAATTGCAATTATTTTAGGACCTGAAGGCACGAAAGAACTTTCAAAAGGATTAATTGCACTTGGAGTTGATAAAGTTGTTGTTGGAGAATTAGATATTTTCGATGGATATACAAATTCGTTCTATCTGGAAGGAATTGATGCCGCTGTAAAGGAATGCTCTCCGCATACTTTTATTGTTGCAAACACTTCAATTGGCAGAGATATCGCACCCAGAATCGCATTTCGTCACAATGCCAGTTATGCCCATGATTGCACAGAATTATCCTATGAAGACGAGCAATTGTGTGCAGTTAGGCCTATTTGGGGTGGAAGCGCTATTAGTCATGTAAAATCAAAAACAGAGACACTTTCGATTGCTTCTTTGAGAGCAAAAGCATTGCCTATGGCAGACATAACAGAGGGTAAAACTGGTGATTTGGTTGAACTAAACATCTCTATGGAATCAGGAGAAACACAAATGAGTTTCCTAGAAGCAAAAAAAGTTCAATCTGAAGGAGTAAGACTTGAAGATGCCGAAATTGTTGTTAGTGGAGGCAGAGGATTGGGTGGAGCTGAAAATTTCTCACATTTAGAAGAATTAGGAAAAGTTCTCAAAGCAGCTGTAGGTGCTAGCAGGGCAGCAGTGGATGCAGGCTGGGTACCTACTCAAATGCAGGTTGGACAAACTGGAAAAATCGTAAGTCCTAATTTATATATTGCAGTTGGAATTTCCGGCGCAATGCAACATATGGTTGGAGCTGGACCAAGTAAAAATATAGTAGCAATTAATACAGATGCAGATGCGCCTATTTTCCAACGTGCTCGTTATGGCATAGTAGGAGATTACAAAAAAGTCATTCCTGCACTGACAGAAAAATTCGAGGAACTTTTACAAAGCTAAAAAAAGTATATTTTAGATAAAAATCAATCATCTATTATTGCAACAGCTCTAATTGGACTTCCTGTTCCATCTGAGAACTTAAGTGGAAATCCTATAAACAAAAATTCACCAACCCCTATTAAGGATTCAAGGTTACACAAACTTTCCATATGAGTTATATTTCTTTCCCAGCAAGCTTTATGCACTAAGGCATTTTCATCACCTTCTTCTGGTCCGGGCCTCATTGAATCAATTCCAAAACTTACTATTTCTTGATCTGCAAGCCATTCTGTTGCTTCTACACTTACACCGGAGTTATCCGAAGAATAAGCGGGAGTTGGAAAAGTCCGTTCATGATGACCGGTACAAAGCAAAATTGTACCGCCTTTAGGAATAGACAATCCAGACGTTTCTAATGCTTCTTGGAGATGAACGGGAGTTATTACACTTCTTGCCCCCATATGTCGAAGATCAAGACATATTCCTTTGACATAACAATTCTCTAGTGGATATTTATCGATACTAGTCGCATCTTTATGAAAATGTCTAGGAGCATCTAAGTGTGTTCCACCGTGATCTGGCATACTGAAATAATGAACAGAATTTCCCCAAACATTTCCTGAATCTTTAAACGCTTCTTCGTGAGATTTCCAAACTCCTTTAATTATTGGAGGTTGTCCAGGATAATTTGGAGTTCTATGATAAATCTCCCTAGTTAAATCTATAAATTTTGGCATTACAAACACTCCTTTTTAGATAGAACATTTCAAAATATGAAGTCCATGATTTTTGTCTGTAACATATATATACCCTCTTCTATCTACCAATACATCTTCGCTTTGAGTGACCAATGTTTCAGGAAGCAATCCAAGTCTTTTGGTTGGATCTGAAGGTATATAATACGCTATTTCTCTTGGAAGATTTGGATCCGCAATATCATAAATTCTCAATCCGGCGTTAAAATAAGTAAGATAAATTCTATCTTCATTTTGCTCTAAACAATCCAGACCTTGAGCATGATGTTGATTATGAGGTCCAAATCGACCTCCTCTTTCACAGAAATTTTTATGAGTATATCCTTCTGGTGGTTCAGGAACAGGGAATAAACTTTTCAAGCGAGGATTCGTTTCATCACTTATATCTATAATTGCAGTATAATTAAGCGGCTCATCGCATTTTTCTTTTAAAGCTTCACTATTAGCAATCGCAAAACCCTTAGAAAAATAGGGATACACTGTATGAACAGCTATTGCACTTCCTAGAGGAGGATATATATTTAATCTGCTTACCATTGTCGGATTTTGTATATCTTCGATATTCACCACAACCATGCCTCCCCTTGCATAAGGGAGATAAGCTCTTCCATTTTCGGCATGAGCAGGTCCATGCTGAAAGATTCTAAGACCTTCTTGCAACTCTTCTTCCTGACCTTTTTTCTGCTCAGGCAGAGAAAATTTTGATACTTCTTTAGGAGAACTTGGATCACTAACATCAAGAATTCTATATATCTGGCCATCATATCCAGGGCAACAAGCCGATAAATGAGCATACTTTCCACCATTATAGAAGTTTCTGTGGGTACCATCAGAACCTGTTTCCCAGTGGGATAGCAACTTGGGCATAGAAGGATCTGTAGATACATCCCAAATAAAAATACCTTCAGCTTCTGGAGGGTCATTTGGCCTAGTACCCCATCCTAGGGGAATTTTTTCTAGCGAAGTTATTAGTATCCCTTCTGCAACTTGAACTTGCAAAGTCCAGGTATTATCTGGTCCTTCTATGAAATTCAAATATTCAGGCTTGTCAGGTTCCGTGACATCTAGGACACTCCAACCACTGACCCAAAAGTGAGATAAATACAAGTAAAAACGTCCATTTACTTCCTGCATAGCGATTTTAAAAGCTGGCCTATCTTTTAAATCATTGTATCCAATCAGATTAATATTTTCAGATGCAATTGCCTCAGGCGCTTGAGAAATACTCAAAAGATCCTCCTCTCCTTAACTTGAAAAAATAAATCTAATAGCGTGTTGCACTGCAACCACCACCATCAATAATAATTGATTCGCCTGTAATACATGAAGAAAGATTCGAACAAAGAAACAATACTGTCTTTGCGCAATCATCGGGCGTAATAAATCTACCTATAGGAATACGAGACAATCTCTCACTTTCTACTTCTTCTACTGATTTCCCAGTATAATCTGAAATTCTTTTGTTTTGCATATCCATACGAGGTGTTTTTGTTGATCCCGGATTAATTAAGTTTACACGTATGTTGTCAGGAGCTAACCGCTTTGATAGCAAATGTTTATAGGCTGCGATACCCGCATTAGGAATACAACCAGAACCTTGCAAGGATGCAGAATGAAGTTGACTTAGGCCCGAGGTAAAAATTATCGAACCTCCACCTCTTTGTTTCATAGAAGGCACAACTAAACGAGCTAACCGAATTGCTGAACGTAATTTCAAATCAAAAGCAATATCAATTTCCTCGTCAGTCGTATCTAATGGGTCTGTTCTCCTACTAACACCTGCGACATTTACTAAAAAATCTATGCCTCCAAACTCTTCAATACATTTATCAACTACTATTTCACAGGCATTGTTTACTGTTAGGTCTATCGGAACAGCTATAGAATTTCCTCCATTTTCATTAATTTCATTAACATTTTTTTTCAAATTTCCTTCATTCCTTGCAGTTAATAAAACTGAGGCCCCAGCACGACTTAACCACTGGGCGCAACCCATACCTATACCCTGACTTGCACCAGTAACAATCGCGCATTTTCCATTTAAATCAATATTTATCATTTTTTCTCCATGATATTGGAAAAAAGAAAAGATATTTACTTATTAACTTAGAAAAAATAAGTTCTATCCTTTAATCGTGGGTACATATGTGAAACAAATTCAGAGTACCCATTGAAAATTTCCGTCTTTCTTTTTCTATTAGTCCCCAACATTCTTTCAGTTTTTTGAGACCACCTTGGATGATCAAAATTAGGATTTACATTTGCCCAAAATCCGTATTCTTTAGGCTGGGCTGTCTCCCAAAATGTCTTAGGTCTTTCCTCGACAAAGTCTATAGATACAATAGATTTTATACTTTTAAATCCATATTTCCATGGCACAACTAATCTAATTGGAGCACCGTGTTGTTTCGGCATTGTTTTTCCATATATCCCAACAGCAAGAAAAGAAAGTTCGTTCATAGCTTCTTCTATTGTGAGACACTCAACATAAGGCCATGAATACCAGGTTTGAAGTTGTCCTAATGCTACTTTGCGATTCAAAAAAGTAGTAAAGACGACATATTTTGCGCGACTTGACGGAACTACCTTTTTGATAAAATTAGACAATGAAAAACCTACCCATGGAACTGCCATTGCCCAAGCTTCAACGCAACGAAACCTATACAATCTTTCTTCCAAAGACATAAATGAAATCAAACGATCAATATCAAAAAGAATCTTTTTTTTTGCAAGACCGTCAACAAGAACTTGCCAGGGCCTAACTTTCAGTCTTTGTGCAAGCCATGCAATATTTTTTGAAGGACCGAATTCAAAAAAATTATTATATCTTGCAGCGATTCTCTGCTTTGTAAGCGGTCTATCCAAACCATACTTATCGTTTCTTGGAACTATACTAAACCTATCCTTTTTCCCAATTGCCAAAGCATTCTTTTTATTAGATTCCGCAGAGACATTGGAAATCGAAGAAGAACCAAGAGCAATTGAACTAAATGCGTACTTAACAAATTCTCTTCTTTTAAGATAGACATTTTCTGGTGTGGCAAGAGAATCTTTAAGTTTCCACTTCGATTTAGAATAAATGTAGATACCCCCCCAATCCTAAATAATTTCAATCCTGTAACAATAATTTCTCGCAATACGGAGCCCTAGTCATATACACAGGCTCATCTTCTGTTACAAGAATATGATCTTCTATTCTAACTCCTGCACCCCCAGGTATCCCATCTACAAAAATAAGAGGCTCAATTGCAAAGGTCATTCCAGGTTCAAATTCGATTTCTTCTGCTCCAGGCATAACTTCCCCAACATATGGAGGTTCGTTTGGAGAAATCCCGCATCCATGACCAATAAACAATTTAATGAAATTATTTTCCAAATCTGCAGAACGTGCTACTTCAATGAACTCTTGAGCAGAATCGTCATTTGTATATCCAGGCTTCATTTTTGCTATTCCTGCCTTCAAAGCTTTGTAAACGGTTGTATATACTTTCTGTTGCATTGGGTGAGGAGGTCCTCCTGCTAGAGTAGCTCTACCACAATCTCCGAAATATCCGTTCCAACATGCACCGATATCTATAAAAACAACATCTCCGTTTCTTATAATTTTATCCGTAGGGAATCTAGTTGGAGGTGCCATATGTTCACCAGATGCAACGAAAGGTGATGCAAGATGACCAAATTCACCTCCATGGGTGAAAAGAGTTTTCATCGCTTCTGCAGCTACATCATATTCTCTAACGCCAGGTTTAGAGTTTTCAATTGCAGTCATTGTTACAGAGTCAGCAATTGCGCAAGCCTGCATTAAACAAGCAACTTCATCAGGAGTTTTATTTACCCGACTGAGGTACATAAATCTTTCACCATCAACGAAATTGGCCTCAGGAAAATATTTTTCTAAAGCAGATCTCTGCATGAATGTGTGACCATCAAGACCTATGGTTTTATTTGCAACATCCCAGTCTTTTAGACGAGGTAAAATTTCATCTTTGACCGTCAAATCAACCAATCCAGGCTCCTCGAGTATACCGATTGGAACATAATCCTTAATCCAAGGCATACATTGCTCTATTCTATGTGCTTCTCCAGATGATGCTAACAATGTAGGATCACCTTCTTGGTGAAGCAAAACTCCATATGTTGTAGACGACCTGTATTGAATCATAATTGCCCTTAAACTCGTAAGATATCGAACATTTTCGTCTTTCCATAAGATCAGTGCATCTATTCCCTGCTCTTTCATTGCATCCTGAGTCTTTTTAATTCTTTCTTTTCTCATACGTTCAAAATCAATTCGATGCTCCCAGTCAACCATCATACTTCCACGCGCCCAGGTCGGATACTTATCCATTCACATAACCTCCGCTAAATATTAAAAAATATAAAATCAAATCACGTCTTTTAAATTTGACAAAACTTCAAATGCATTCTCTTCAGAAATAGAATCTGGAATTCTTAAAATTGGTTGTGTAATACCTATAGAATTCAAATTTTCAAGTTTAGCTTTTACCTCCTCTATAGTTCCACATATAACTAAGTCTTCTAAAAGATAATCTTCCATTGCTGCAGCCGCTCCTTTTCTTCCATTTTCTTTCCACCCTTCTCTTATCAGATCAGCTTCTTTACCATAACCCCATCTAGCTAACTGATTATGATAATAATCACCCATTGCAGCAATATAGAATGCAAGATCTGGTTTGATTTTTTCTCTAGCCAACCTAGAGTCTTTGTCGGTGCAATAATAAATGAAGGGTGCAACATCCACATCTTCTATTTTTCTGCCATTTCTCAAAATGCTTTCTTTCAAAGGTAACATAGCTTCTTTAAATCTACTAAATGGAATACAAAAGGGAATCCAACCATCTCCAACCTCTCCACATATAGAAATATTTTTTGGTCCATTGGCAGCAAGGTATAGTGGAATATTTTTTTGCACAGGTTTTCGCCTCAAAGAAAATCCTTTCAGATTAATAGTCTCCCCTACAAATTCTACACGATTCCCAACAAAGATTTCTTTAAGAACACAAAAAAGCTCGTGGGTTCGTTTTAAAGGTTTCTCAAAATTCACTGAATGCCAATTTTCATTAATCAGTTTTCCGCTAACTCCTAATCCAAGATCAAAACGCCCATTAGAAAGATTATCTATTTCGGAGGAAGTCTGTGCCAAAAGACCAGGGGTTCGACAAAAAAGATTAAACACCGCAGAACCAATTCTGATTTTTTTTGTAGCTATCGCAGCAAGTGCAAGCTGAACAGAAGCATCTCGAACCCAAGTCTCAGGCACCCACAAAGCATGAACTCCTGTCTCTTCTGCTTTCTTAGAAAATTGCGAAATTGACTCAGCACTTATTTGATCGAAATTCCACAACAAAACTCCAACCTTCATATTTCACCTCAAAAACAATTGACTATCGATATTTTAAAATATGATAGAGTGTATCCTCAACAATTTATTTTTAAAATATTAGATAGAAACTTAAAAATTTTTTTGAATTAGAATTCAAAGGAGTTATATAAAAAATAGGACAACATCTCCCTGCAATTTTTGAATTTAGAGTATTTGACTTCTGGTAATTAGTAGATATAGAATAGACATCGTTATCAATTCAAAATATTTTGCACTCATTTGGGACTGGTGCTTTTAAAATAATCGGAGGTTTTTTCCATGCATAAAGTTGATTTACAAGAGAAGATCGCAAACGAAGCAGGTATTTCTAAAGCAGCAGCAGGTCGCGCCATTGATTCCATCCTAGGAAACATTACGAAATCTTTAAAAAAAGGCGAAAGTGTTTCTTTAGTAGGATTTGGCACATTTAAAATTTCAAATCGCTCTGCGAGAGTTGGAAGAAACCCAAGAACTGGTGAAGAAATTAAAATTAAAGCGAGTAAATCTCCTAGATTCTCAGCAGGCAAGGGATTGAAAGAAGCTGTAAATTAAATAATTTCATTTTATACTAGGGCAATTAGAGAAACATCAGAAACTTAAGATAGGGTTTCTTTAAGATTTTTCAGGAAAATCTTTATCTCTTCTGAACTTCCTACAGTAACCCTTATCCAGTCTTTGTTCTTAAAGAAAGATCCAGGCCTAACTATAATTCCACGTTTCATTAGTTCTCTTGAAATTTTGTCTCCATCTCCTACATTTACAAAAATGAAGTTTGCTTGGCTTTCTATAAAATTTAATCCTAAACTTTTAAATCCTGTATACAATAACTCCCTTCCCTCTGAAACTAGCTTTATAACTTTATTCCTAAACTTTGAATCGTTTAGAGCAGCCAAAGAAGCCGTTTGTGCAACCGAATTCACATTAAAAGGTTCCCTTACTCTATCCATAAAACTGACAAGTTCACTATCTCCAATACCATATCCTACTCTCAATCCGGCCAAGCCAAATATTTTCGAAAATGACCTGAGAATAAAAAGAGAATTATCTTTAAGCATTGAAATTGTATTCACACTTTTATCTTTTCCAACAAAATCTACATAAGCTTCATCAATTAGAACTAATATATTTTTTGGCAAGGACCCAAAAAATTCAAGCAACTGATTTTCTGAAAGAATTTTTCCTGTTGGATTATTGGGACTACATAAAAAAATTAATTTTGTTCTCTTTGTTAAACTCTCTAATATCTTATTAAGATTTATCTCAAAGTTTTGCAAAGGGATAAATATAGGTACCGCTCCCATCAAACGACTGACATGTTGATAAGGGGAAAAACTAGGGGTTGGGAGAATAACTTCATCTCCATCATTAAGAATTGTCCTTGCGAGAACAGATAATACATCATCTCCACCATTACCAATAAAAATCGAATTACTGTCCACATTATTATAAATCCCCAAAGAATCTCTTAAGGATTTAGAACTACTATCCGGATAACGATGAATATTAGCAAGAGAAAAATCAAGACCAGAAATCGCTAACGGAGATGGACCTAAAACGTTTTCATTACTTGCAAGCTTTATAACACTATCTAAGCCGTATTCCTTTTGAACATCCTTGATAGAACGACCTGGAACATAAGGCTCTAATGAAATCACTCCTTTTCTTAGCATTTTATTAGGCTCAAATGACATACAAATACCTTTCAAATTCTCAATAAGTAAGATTTAACCTCATCACATTATGATCAAGACCAAAGAAAAACAAGTAGAATCTATAGTGAATACTTTTCAAATATGAAGTTGAGCAAATATGATTGTTTCTGTAAATTCTAAAATTCGGTTTCCATAAAAAATGAAACGATTAAATTAAATAAGAAGGGATTTTTGAAAATTGGAAATAATCATAGGCCTTTTTGCAAATTTTGAAGATAAAATGCCGAAAGATCAAGATTCAGAGGGCAGATCTAAAATAGAGATTCCTAAAGGATCAAGTGTTTCCTATGTACTAAAAGTTTTTAATATTCCAGAGGAAGAAGCATATATTGTATTAGTGAATGGAAGACACGCAAAGAAAAATGTGATCTTACTAGAAGGTGACGAAATGTTCGTTTTCCCAGCTATTGTCGGAGGTTAATAAAAAGAAATTATTCTTTTTTAAGTTTAATCATAAAAGTAATTTCTCCTTCCTGTAATACAATGTCTGATACATTTAATAGAGCAATTGAAAAAGTAACTAAACCTTTACCTTTTTTACTCTTTCGAGATCCTAAAACTTTCAACTTTCCGTAAACAGTATCATCAAAGAAAATTGGCCCTTTAAAACTCCAATTCACCCCAAGAAAGGCTTCTATAGAAGTTTCCACTATACCTAATTGCGTTACAAGACCAATTAAAACTGACAACCCTAAAAGCCCGTGAGAAATTCTTTGTCCGAATGGCCCTTTAGATGCTAAGACTTTATCCGTATGTAAATAAGTATTATCTCCGGTTAATTTGGCAAAAGATAAAACATCAGATTCAGAAATTTTCCTTAAATCCGTTTCCCAAGTTTCTCCAACTTTGAAATCTTCAAAAAAAAGAATTTGAGACATAAAATTAACCCTTATTAAGTGATCAATTAACCAAGAATCTATAAGCAACAATTCCCCATTGTTCACTAGATTTATAATCTAATGCAAGGCTATTAAATCTCCATCTTTTCAAATGGTTAATGGCTGATACCTCTAAAGATGCATTGCCTTTTCTTTCTACTATAATTCGACCTACGCTTCCATCAGAGAGGACCCAAAACTTCAACACAACGGTTACTGGCATTTGCAAGGAATTAATTTTAGGTAGTGGCGGCGAAAAAAGCAAACTACGAGTCCTCTTATCCATTTCTTTACGTAAAGGACTATCTACAATAAGAATGTTATTCCTTTTTGATTCATTTCTGCTTTTTTCAAGATATTTGTCAATATCTATCTCTTTTGATGAAACATTAACATCTTCATTAAACGAATCCTTTTTCTCTAGAGTGATGTCTTTATTATTCATAATTCTTTTTCTAATATCGGGTTTAAAATTATCCCTACTTAAAATTGATTTTGCTTTCTTAGAAATAAAAAGATCGGAAAATTTCACTTTAGGTGATGTTACTATTTCAGATTTACTTTCTAAGCGAGTCATGTCGATTCTATTTTTATTTTTTAATTTTTTAGTGCCAGATTTTCTCTTAGGAAATGGAATATCAGGAAAAGATCTTTGGAAAACAATTTCATCTGGATATTCAGGAAGTCTAATCCTAGGAACATATTTAGGAGAAACTGGTCTCAAAGGCATTTTAGGGGGAGCAACAGGTGGGACCTGTTCAACTTTCGCCAAAATAGGCCTCACAGGCAATTTTGGCAACTTAATTTTTGGCATAGCATTTGGATCGGACAAAATTGGCCTTGAAGGCATTATTGGTTTTTTAACCATGGGAATATATTTTGGAACTGAAATCTCTGGAACCGGCTCATGAATTAATTCCTTTGGTAACTGCAAATATCTATTAACAAAAGAAACCTGATGTTTTTTATATTCGGGCATACTCATCTTCGGCAGTACCACATCTGGAGCAAATATCACTAAAAGTACATGCAAAACTACCGACCCAAGTATCCCATACAGAAAACGTAAAGTCATAAAATTGCACCTTTAAAACAAAATAGTTATTTCTCTAGATTAACCGGCTCTGTAGCTATGGCAAGATTAGGGAAACCAGCTTGTTTCACAATATCCATGACTTTAACAACAAAACCGTGAGCAACATCCCTATCCGCTCGTATGACAACTGTTCCATTTGGTTGAATCTTAGATTCTTTCTGAAATCGATCAAAGATTTCACTATATTTTATTAGTTTATTATTAATAAAAACTCTTTTATCTCTTGCGATGATAACTACTACTTCCTTCCTAACAGGAAGTTGACTAGTCAATGTCTTAGGCAATTTTATTTTAATAGCGGGCTGCAAAACAAAAGTAGAACTTAAAACAAAGAAAATAAGCAAAAGAAAAATTATATCTATCATTGCAGTCAATCCTGGTTGAGCTTTAACACGTCGAAAATCACGAAATTTCAAAACTATTCCCCTACAAAAATTTCAATAAGTTGAGTTATTTGATTTTCAATTTGCAACAAAGATTTATCTATCTTGCCACTAAAATAGTTAAAGAAAACTAATGCCGGAATTCCTACAACTAAACCTGTTGCTGTAGTCACAAGTGCTTCGCTAATTCCGCTTGCAAGTTGACTTGGATGTGCTATTCCCTTTTCGCTAATAACAGTAAAAACTTTAATCATTCCGAAAACCGTTCCTGTTAGACCTAACAAAGGTGAGACAGCTGCAATTGTACCAAGCGGTTGCAGATTTTTCTCAAGTATAGGGACTTCTTGACGTCCAGCATTTTCACCAATTTCTTTAAGGATAGCGCGATCTTTGAAATTACTTTTCAAAACTTCACCCATTATTCTTCCTATTGAAGATGGATTCTTCTCACATAAAATTATCGCTTCTTTGACTTTCTTTTCAGCAACTAGACCTCTGACACTTTCAACAAAATCAAGCTTCACAATTTCCTTTCCTCTTAAAACAAAAACCCTCTCAATAATAATCGCGAGAGAAAGAACAGAACAAACGAAAAGAGGAATCATCAGAATGCCCCCACTCCAAAGTAAGTCCAAAAAAGTTCCCATTTAATTTCCTCTCAATAATTAATTTTTAACATCTTTTTTTTCAATGTGTTTATTTTTTTTTGACAAAAGATTTAACTTTTTAGCAGCTATTTTATTACATTTTCGAAGATTAGCCGAACGTTCAATTTTTTCAAGAATTTTTTGAGCTGTTGAAAATTCATTTCTAAATAGATAAATTTCAGCAGACCTTAATAGTGATTTGCAAACTATACCTTCATCACCAAAATAATTATATGCTAGATTCAAATATCTAATTCCTGCTTTATTATTGTCTTCCTCTTCAAGGATACGAATAAGTAAAAATTTAGCTCTGGCAGAAATACTTGAATCTCTCAACTTTGAAGCTGGCAATAATACTTTTTTTGCTTCGACAAAACGTTTTTCTTCTATAAGAATAGTCCCAAGTTCAAGTATAGAATTTACTCTCAATTCAATATTAAGTTTTGGGTTATCTTTAATTATTTTCGAAAATTGCTCAATGGATTTTTGCCTCTGCCCTAATTTTTTATAGCAAATTCCTAAATAATACCTTGATAAAGATACATACTCGTGATTAACAAATTCAGACAAAAATGAATAAAACCATTTCTCAGATTCAGCATATCTTCCAATATTAAATAACGTCTCTCCTAACCCGAAAAGAACGTCCGGACGCATTGTATGATTAGGATATTTTTGCAGAACTCTTTCATAAGAACTTAAAGAAGCATCGATTTTTCTATTCATACGATGAATCATAGAAATTCTAAACAATGCCTGTGCTGCAAAAGGAGAATTTGGATGCTCAGCAAATATTTGCAAATATTCTTCAAATGCATTTTCTAATTTTCTTTCCGAGAAATATGTTTCTGCAATTTGAAAAGAAAGGGCGATACTTAAAAGATCTTTAGGGTTCCTAATTATAACTTGCCTAGCCTGTTTCAAGAACTCAGAAAAGTTCTTTCTCCTCGCATTTGTCATCGCATAACTATATGCAGCCTCCCTTGCTTCGGGATGTGATGAAAACTTGTTTACTACAAACGAATAGGCACTTTCTGCTTTCTTGAAATTACCAAGATTATAGTATGCATCCCCCACTCTTAAGTATGCCTCAGATAAAAATTTAGATTTAGGATTTTTCCGTATAAAATATTCTAATCTTTTAAGTGAAATCGAAAAATTAAGCCTGTAGAATGGCATTAATGCATAACGAAACATGATCTCATCTAAAAATATTGACTTAGAATATTTAGTCAAAAAAGTTGAGAGCGCAGATTCTGCAGCATCCAATTTATTTCTTTGTATTAACAATTTTATCTTTTGAAAATGAGCACGCTCAGAAACTAAAGTACCCTCGAATCTTTTTTCTACTCGATCAAATATATTAATTGCCTTCTGCAATTCCCCCAGATTAAATCTAGATTCTGCAGCCCGAAAAAGAGACTCGGGGGCATACTTTCCATAAGGAGAAGAATAAAAGATCTTTTCAAATAAAGGTGCGGCTTTTCTCCAATCCTTGCGCGAAAAATAAACCCAAGACAATCCCATTTGAGCTTGTAAATAAGAAGAGGATGAAGGAAGAATAGAGAAAAATAAATCTTCAGCACTTTTAAACTTTCTTTTATCTAAGAGAACTTCAGCAAGCCAAACAGAGGCCATATCATGTATATATCCATACTTGTTTTTTTCTTGTTCCACTAAAAGCCTGAGAGTTTCTTCTGCTAATTTGTAATCCTTGATATGAATTGCTGCTAAAGAGAAAAATAAATTTGATATTTTTTTTAATTTTATCTCACTTTGAAAACTTCTATATTGAAAGAGATCATTAGTTCTTTTTAGTATGGCAAATGATTTAGAATATTCTTTCATTTCATAAAAACATAACCCTTCTAGTATAAGAGCTATAGGGTAAATTTTTCTTAATGGACTTTGATTACTTACTTGCGTAACGTAATGCAAGGCTTTAGAAAATTCCTTCCTCTCAAACAAGGCCCAAGCTAATTCAAGCAAAATATTTTCCATCTCTAAAGAACTAGACAGAAACTTTCTTGAACTATCAATTTCCTCCACAATCTTGTTAATCTGAAGAGTACCTTTTCTAAACAAACGTAATTTCGCAGCAATAGACCCAACTTGAACAGAAAAACCTAATTTGTGAATAGGATATTTTTCTTTAAACAATGCAAAGGATAGTAATGCATCATTATATCTGCCCAGCTTTAATTCACTCCAACCTTTACCGTATAAAGCAATGCTCTCATAAACAGTACTTTCCTTTTTCTGTTTACTCAATAGTTCCATTCCTTGACGGAACAATCTAAACGATTCATTAAAGTCTCCAACCTGGACAGACACAATACCTGCATTTACAAGAGACTCTATTTGGAACTTCCCTTTATATCGAGTCAAAGAAATCCAATTTTTTCTTGCTAAGGTAATTTTTTTTTGTTTATACAAAACCCATGATTTCAAAAAAACAGCATGTTTAGAGTACCTACTCTTTTTCCAATGTTTTCTTTCGATTAATTTCAAACATAAAGAATAATTCATAGCTTTGCAGGCCTGCAAAGCTAAATAAAAACTTGCAGAAGAGACATATGGCAGTGAAACATTGGACTTCATTTCCAAAAGCTCATTTCTCCATATATTTGCTTTCTTATATTCATTCATTTGCATAAGAGCTTCCACACCCCAAAACAGAGAAGCAGAAAAATAAAGAAAATTCTGACTTTTTTTTGCTTTCTCTTTCGTTTTTTCAAAATAATAGAATGCTTCTACCGGAGATCTTTTATGCAAATATGCTCTTCCAGTTTCAAAAAGTTCTGTAACGTCACCAAACAAATCCAGATACCAAGCATAGCCGGCATATGCTAATTCAAGATCCAAATTAGACTCAACAGGAAAAAAACGACTCGGAAGCTGAATGTCAGGAAATTCAGAATTTACGAAAAAATCATCAAACGAAAATTTAATATGCTTAGGTGGAACTAGTTCTTTTCTAGCACCGATTATTTTCATACTACTTTTCCAGTTTATAATTACTGGAGGTATTTTAAGTTTAAGTTCTAATTCTTTTTGAGATTTTTTTTGAGTAAAACCGAGTAATTCCATGGGTGGAAATAAAGATAGACAAACAAATACGACTAATAAAGGAACAAAACTTTTAATTTTCGAAACATATCTTTCCAAATCCATAATTTTCATTACCTAAACAAGGGTTTTCTAGAACGTATGAATTTTTCGCGTTCAATCTTTTTTTCCTTATATTTTTTTTCTAGGAGAAGATTTTTATCCTTTCTCTCCCTTACCTCACGTAAATACTTCTTCTCTAGCTGACGCACCTTTTTTTTATAAGATTCGAGTTTCTTTACGTTCTCTAGCTTCAATAGGCGGACACTCTTTTCTCTATTTTTTACTTTGCGAAGATACTCTTCTTCTAATTCTCGTACTTTTCTCTTGTACACTTCAAGCTTCTTGATATTCTCAAGTCTTAATGCTCGCAACTTCCTATTTCTCTTTTCAACTTTACGAAAATATTCTTCTTCTGATTTTCGGATTTTATTTTTATAAATAACAATAGCTTCAAGAAAAGATTTTTTTCTCTTTAAGATTTCCTCTTCACGTTTTTTAATTTTCTTTTGATACTGCTTATCAATTTCTTTTATTCTTTTTTTACGTTTACTAACTTTTTTTGCAAAGACAACTTTTTCTTTTCCAATTTCTAAGTTTCTTTCTTTAGTCTTTGCTAAAAATAATCTTATTTCTCTGATTCGCACTTTAGATAATCCATGGAAATACGAATATTTTTGATCTTTCTCAACTCCTCTTTCCTCTATACTTTCTCTGAGTAATTTCAAATATCTCAAAGATTCATTCCAATCCATTCGTTCTTCTGAAATTTCTGACAAACGCCACAGGGAAAAAACAAATCCTTCAAAATTGCTGGGGGGTTTTTGATTTGCGATTTGGAGATAGATCTTAAGAGATTTATTCTTTTCATTCAATTCATCTAATGATAAAGCAA
>TARA_B100000686_G_scaffold8259_2_pt1 | contig 21168 bp, 21 predicted proteins | sample TARA_B100000686 | Tara Oceans TARA_B100000686 (sample SAMEA2622733) | marine metagenome | biome: marine biome (ENVO:00000447); feature: marine epipelagic mixed layer (ENVO:xxxxxxxxx); material: "saline water (ENVO:00002010), including plankton (ENVO:xxxxxxxx)" | depth 150 m | reverse complement strand
CCCGTCGGTCCCATAGGGACCGCCGGGTGTAACCTATGACTTCAGTTCCCGAGGCCTATATCGCAGTCGCTGCAATGACCTTAGTGGGAATTGGATTTCCAGTAGGGAGTTTCATCGCGGCCGAACTACTCAGGCCGAGGAAATCTCCCAACGACCCAACCAAGTTGAGATCGTGGTTGCTGCCAGGGTACGAGACCGACCAGAGCCTGTATATCCGCAGAGATTCTACTTACGAATGCGGTGCTGAGCCTCTGGGCGAGGCTCACATCAACTTCCACTTCCAGTACTACTGGTACGCCATCATTTTCCTCGTCTTCGACATTGCATTCATGTTCCTCGCATTTGGTGGAGTAATTGCAATTCAAGATGGAATGGCCGACAGTCAAATGCTTGGCGCTCTTGCTACTCTCACCGTGTTCACAGTACTGATGGGTTTGGGAGTGTGGCATGTCTTTCGCAAGCGAGGGAGAATATACATCTGAGGTAGATTATGACAGAAGATGGGCAGAATTACTCGGTATTCAACAGCAGAATGCTGGTTGATGTGGTCGGCGATGTGACAGATGAGGCCCTCAAGGCAAGTCGTATGAAGGATGTAATCGGCGTTCTAGCTGGCCGGGTCTTCAATTGGGGACAGAGAAAATCTCTGTTTCCATTGCACTTGGGAATCAAGTGCTGTGCTCTAGAGATGGCAGCAGCGGGTGCGAGCAGATTCGATGCTGAAAGATTCGGTGTATTCTTCAGATCAAGCCCGAGGCAGTGTGACGTTCTTCTTGTGAACGGGCCAGTTAGCAAGAAGTTCGCCGACCCTATAGTCAGACTGTGGGAACAGATGCCTGAGCCCAAGTGGTGCATCGCTATGGGAGAGTGTGCAATTTCAGGAGGGCCGTATTTCCAATCGTACAATGTGCTTGAGGGAGTTGACACCGTGATTCCAGTTGATGTATACATTCCAGGATGCCCACCGAGGCCCGAGGCTCTGATTGATGGCTTTGACAAACTACGACAGAAGATTATCCGAATCGGTGTCGATGTAGACGATGTCAGACCTGATTCTGATGCCCCGATTATTATCGGAGACGAGTGAGGCGATACAATGGGCAAGATAGTCTCAGCATCGGTCCAGAAGGAAGCAGCTGAGGTCATAGTCAACTCAATCTCGGAATTGGATGGAGTAGAGGCAGAGATTGTAGAACGCACAAACGGAACCCATCCTAGGAACACGGTCGTTGCTAACTCCTCTCCTGAGAGTTGGAGGAGTCTGGCAGAGAAGTTGTACTCCGAACATGCAGTAGATCACTGCTCGATGATTACTGGCATTCACTGGCCCGAGAGAGACGAAGACCGCAAGTGGGAAGTCGTCTACCACCTAATCAGGACAGGAGTTAGGGACCCCCCTTCTGAGGATGGTGTGGTCCAACCAATCATTGTCAACCCATCTACAGTCAGGGGGTTTGGAACTCCTGTCGAGATTGAGATTCATGTCGATATAGCAGATTCGATGACCCCTTCGGTTGACTCTGTTCAGGATATTTGGATAGGGGCTGATTGGAACGAGAAGGAGACTTGGGATCTAGTGGGTATAGACTTCGATGGCCATGAGGGAATGAGACGAGTACTGTTGCCTCATGAGACTCCTAGGGGATACCATCCTCTGCAAAAGCAGCACAATCTAAGGTATCATGGCTTTGAGGAGATGTACGACGATGCTCAAGGCTTCATGCGAAAGCCAGACGATGTTGGCAAGATCAAGTGAGGTGAGAAAATGGCAGAGATGTGGATTTCTATGGGTCCTCAGCACCCTATGACTCACGGCCTTTGGACACTCAAGGTAAAAGTCGACGGAGAGACTGTCGTCGACACAGAGCCCGACTTGGGATACATTCATCGCGGAGTCGAGAAGATTTGCGAGGCCCGCGATTTCACTCAGATTACCACTTACTGTGACAGACTGTGCTACGCTAGCGCCAACACATGGTCGCACTCCTACATCTATGCAGCAGAGGACCTACTTGAGGTGGAAGTCCCTGAAAGAGCGGAATATATCCGACTCATTGCTATTGAGATTCAGCGTATCGCCAGCCACCTGATGTGGCTGGGTGCCTATGGTCCCGATATTGGTAACCTGTCAATCATGGTCTGGTGCCTCAGGGAGCGCGAGATGATGATGGATCTACTGCAAGAGCTGGGCGGATCTAGGATGCACTACAACTTCCCAAGAATCGGCGGCGTCAAGAGAGACCTGCCTTACGGCTTTGCACAGCGAGCTCGAGCCAAACTCAAGTTGTTCCTCAATAGGATTCAGGAGTATGAGGCACTCTACGATGAGAGCACCATCTTCCTCGTACGCAGTCAAGGAGTCGGTTACGCTAAGCCAGAAGAGATGGTCAACCACGGCGTAACCGGACCCAATCTGAGAGCAGGAGGAGTCAACTACGACGTTCGCTGGGCTCATCCTTACTCGGTTTACAGTGAACTTGACTGGTCTGCTCCTGTCGAACGCTCCTCAATCAAAGGAGCAGACTGCTACGACCGCTACAGAGTCAGAATAGAGGAAATGAGAGTCAGTGCTTCACTGGCCCTACAAGCTCTTGACAAGATTCCTGGCGGAGCCGACACCCACTACGAGCCTGAGGATCCTATGATTCTCGCAAAGGCTCCGAGCCGCGCTCCTGAGGGGACCTCTGGAGCACACCACTTCGAGGATAGCAGAGGCGAGTCGATGTTCTACATCGCAGGGGGCGGAGAAGGCAGAGGCAAGCAGCCATACAGAGTTTCAATCCGTTCTCCAATTTTCATCACCATTCCATTCGCAGCCAAGTGCATGATTGGTTACAAGGTAGCGGATATCCCAGCAATCATGGGCTCATTCGATCCTTGCATCGGGGAGACCGACAGGTGAGACTATGGCGAGCAGTGACTGGTTAGACATTGTTGGTTGGACAGAATCCATGACCAGCTGGTCAATGGACAATGTGCACGATGTAATGCCCTCTGAGGATATTGATCTCCAAGTCACTATACCGAGCACATGGGCATGGCCAGACCCAATTACGGTTGGTCCAATTTTCAATCTGCAAGATGGATTTGCAAGCATCCAGCCAGCGCTTGAGGCATTCATGCATGCCATGATTATGTGCACGGTTGTATTTGGAATGATGATGACCACGATGCTCGTCATCCCATACATCGAAAGGAAATTCATCGGACGTCTGATGGACAGACTGGGTGCTACGACCACTCTGAGGAGCCTCTGGGTCGGAGAGAGCGGCGTTACTGGTGGAGAATGGTGGAACAAACTTCCATTCGGTGTTGGAGGGCCAATCGGCTGGACCATCGGAGCACTCAACAAGACATGGGGCAACTCACACGAATTGGAGACAGTATCAAGAGTGAATAACAGAAGTTATCACGGCTACTGGTTCCTACTTCCTGGATTCTTCCAGGCCTTCGCTGATTTCTTCAAGTTCGCAACTAAGGAACACATCGTCCCGAGAGATGCCGACAAAGTGGTCTTTGAAGTCGCTCCGGTAATTATCCTCTCTACCACTGTGATGGTGTTCGCATTCGTACCATTCGGACCACACATCTACGCGGCAAATCCAGAATTGTCTCTGATTTTCATGATGGCAATTTTCGGTGTCGCCCCTCTTGGTGTATTCTTTGCCGGCTGGGCTTCCAACAACAAGTACACTCTCATTGGAGGAATGCGCTCGGCGGCCCAACTTACAGCCTACGAGATTCCTCTGCTGATTACCGTACTCGGTGTCGCCGTACTAAGCGGTTCGTTCAACATTATCGAGATTGTTGACTTCCAGATAGGAACAGACGAAGGAAATGTATGGAATATCTTCATGATGCCTCTGGGAGCTCTGCTCTTCCTCATCACCATGATTGCTGAAGTTGAGAGGATTCCGTTTGATATGCCCGAGGCCGAGGCCGAACTAGTCGAGGGCTGGTGGACCGAGTACGGAGGAATTCGCTGGGGACTTATGTTCGCAGCTGAGTACATGCGCTCATACGCCGCCTGCATATTGTTTGCTCTATTCTTCCTAGGTGGCTGGGAGGCTCCATTCCAAGACACTCTAGCTGATCTGCCTTGGGTAGGTGGTATCACAGAATTCGGCCTCTCACTGATTCCTGGAGTCGGATGGGTCTTGCTGAAGGCATGGGCTCTTTTCGCCGTCTTCGTTTGGATCCGTGCTTCACTTCACAGAGTTAGGACTGACCAGATTCTCGAGTTTGGCTGGAGGTATCTGCTACCACTTTCGCTAGTTCATCTAGTGATGACAATAGCAATCAGAATCCTGCTCTGGGATGGCGGACCATGGAATCTACTGATTCCAATCGCAATTACGGCCGTGTCTGGAGGAATCTTCGTAATTCTCGCTATAGATGAGGACAAGGACGCGCTTGAGATTCAGCGCAGACCGTACAGCACTCAAGCGGTGGTCAAGGCATCACCAGGGAGTCATAGAGATTAGGAGTTGATTTGATGGGTTACAGGGCAAATACCGGGCATCCACACGCGACCCCCAATTTCAGGAATCTAGTCATACGCCCAATGTGGATGACTCTGAAAACAGCCCTTAGAACAGTCCCTTTCCTAGGTAGATTGGGCTTCCTGAGAAATGACTACCACGGCAAATCCGCATCCATGGTTGACCCGGCCACAAGAGAAAGAGTAGGCGTGGACCACCCTACGCTTTGGCAGAAGTTCGCCGCTGACAGAGAGACGAGCGAAATTATGCCTTTCCTAGAGCGACCTGTCACCGTGATGTATCCTTACGAAAGGTTGGAGGATCTTGAGCCCTGGCTCTTCGTTCCGGGCAACTACAACGGCCGAATAGGAATTATCTGGGAGACCTGTACTGCGTGCAAGGCCTGCGTCAGGGCTTGCCCCAACGACTGTCTACACATGACTTCGGAAGTCAGAGTGAATGTACTCGACACTGCCGAAGAGGGCGATGAGTGGCACGGCTACGGAAGCGAACTCGAAGAAGGCGGCTATGCCGCAAGGAAGAAGGATGACTTCGAGGATATTGGAGAGGGATTCGATCTAGTGAACTCTCACTCAGATGCCCCACAGCAGTACGACTTTGGAGAGATAATCGAGTTGTCTGGAGACAAGGCCACTGTTCGTTGGTCTGACGGTACTGGTGTAGAGACTATCCACTCCAGTTCACTAACTCCTGCAGAGCAGGATATTGTGTCCGGACAGATTGACATCGGCAGGTGCATGTTCTGCGGACTTTGTGCCGAGGCCTGTCCGTTTGAGTCCTTCTTCATGACCAACGAGTATGATGGAATGTCAGGTTTCACGAGGCAGGATCTTTGGTTCGATGCTAGTAGAACCAGAGTCCTTCCAGCAGTTCACCAAGAAAGAGTAGACATGGAGCTGGCCAAGCGCGCTGAGAAAGAGCTGAAGAAGCGCGAGAGGAAGGCTGCTAAGGCTGCGGAGGCCTAGTTATGGAATTGGATTTTGAAGCTCTCGTATTTTTCATATTGTCTGCCATGGCCATAGGTGGCGCGCTAGGCTGCGTCTATGCTCGTAGAGTCGCACATTCACTACTCTCTCTGATGCTCACATTCTTCGCCGTGGCCGGAGTATTCGTGATGGCTGGAGCAGAGATGTTGGCAGCCATACAGATTCTGGTCTATCTGGGTTCAGTGATGCTCGTTGTGCAGTTCGGCGTCATGTTGACTCGCAAGCAGATACAGGAGGATGCCTGATGAGAGGAATTTCGGCACTCGCGCAGATTGGAGTATTCACATTGCTACTTATTCTACTCTCAGAGGTCATGTCGCACCCTATGTGGGGGGAACCCGGAACCCCGCCAACTACAGTTGATTTCGCAGTCTCGATATTCGGAGATTGGTCAGTTGCTACAATCGTCCTAGGTGCACTTCTAGCAATGGCTATGATTGGCGCATCTTATTTGGTTCGTGATGAAAGACTGGTCAATCTCATCTGGGATCTTGAGGGTGATGAAGAATGATCGAGACAAGCTGGATTGTAGGGCTGGGAGTAATCCTGTTCTTCATCGGACTCCTAGGAGCTTTCACCCGCAAGAATGCGATTGTAGTTCTGATGTGCATCGAGGTCATGCTTAATGCTGCTAACCTCAACTTCGTCGCTGGAGCATCACACTACAGCGATGTCGATGGCTGGGTCTTTACCGCAATCGCAATCGCAATAGCAGCCGCAGAGGTAGCAATTGGACTGGCCATACTGCTTTCACTCTATAGCACCCAGGAGACAATTTCGCTGGATGAGGCTAACATACTGAAGAACTGAGGTGATTACATGGCAGATTCAGGAAATGAATGGAACCTACTGGCTCCAATAATTCCGTTCGTTCTAGTTACTCCGCTCCTGTATCTACAGGGCTGGGAATCGGCCGAAGCAGCTTTCCTGATTGTCGTCATCCCCTTGCTTACATTCCCAGCCATACTCATAGCAGGACAGATCTACAATGGCAATGAGACATGGAAGATTCGCTTCAAGGAAGGGGGAATCTTTGGCTTAGGCGCACTTGCCAGTTCACTCAGCATAGCATTATGGATAGTCTACGATTACGTCGCAGGTTCAGCGCATTTTGAGATGCACTCTGTCGTAGAACCATTCTCTTGGCTTACCTTTGATGTGATTCATTACGACGGAACCCAGTGGGATGTTAGTTCAGGATTCGCTGACATTGGCGTGGGAGTCTGGCTCGATCCAGTAAGTCTGATGTTACTGTTCGTTGCCACCTTCCTGTGCTTCCTGATTTGCTGGTTCAGCCTCGGATACATGAACACAGATCCAATCAACGAGGATAGCAATCACCGCTTCTACGGAGAGTTCGTCCTCTTCGCTATTGGAATGTTCGGAATGGTACTGGCTGACAACTTCCTGTGGCTATTCATCTTCTGGGAGATTATGGGTCTGTGTTCATATCTACTGATTGGCTTCTACTACTGGAAGGATAGCGCCGCTGCAGCCGCGAAGAAAGCCTTCCTGACGACGAGAGTAGGTGACGTATTCCTGATGGTAGGTCTGCTGATGCTGTATGACATCTACGGTTCGTTAGATTTCGCCGTCATCTTTGACGACCCATCAACTGGAGTCGCAGGGGCCTTGGTCGATTCAACCGATCTTAATTGGACACTTCTAATGTTGTTTATTGGAGCCGTGGGCAAGTCGGCCCAGTTCCCACTTCACGTCTGGTTACCTGATGCGATGGAGGGACCAACTCCCGTGTCTGCTCTAATCCACGCTGCTACCATGGTAAATGCAGGTCTCTATCTGGTGTTTCGAATGGTCCCATTCGTAGACGTCCATGTTAGTGGAGTAGCCGGACTCGAGGACTTCGCCCTCATCGTCGCTTGGATAGGAGGTATCACCGCCTTCATGGCAGCAGCTATTGCCTTTGTTCAGAACGACATCAAGAAAGTCCTCGCATACTCGACGATGAGTCAGCTCGCGTACATCTTCACCGGACTCGGTGCCGGACTCCTGTTCCTGAACCTCGGCGAATACCATGCCGGATACTTCGTCATAGGGGCTTCGATGTTCCACCTGTTCAATCACGCCATGGCCAAGGGAATGCTGTTCATGGCAAGCGGCTCGGTCATCCACGAGGTGCACCACGCTCACCATCACTTGCATCATGACGATCACGACTTCGACCCACAGGACATGCGCAATATGGGTGGTCTGGCATCGAGGATGCCAATCACATCTACAGCGATGATGTTCGGCTCGATGTCAATCATTGGAATCCCTTTAATCGGTGGTTTTTGGTCCAAGGAAGGAATCATCGCTGAAACTTGGCTGGCCTGCCTGCACAAGGAGCCAATGATGCTGGGCCCAGCAATCCTCGTCCTTGCTACGGCAGGAATGACAGGATTCTATATGACGCGCATGTGGCTGATGACCTTCGCCGGCGAACCCAAGACCGATGTAGCAGAGCACGTCCACGAGAGCACCCCCTGGATCAAGGAACCACTAATCATACTCACAGTAATCACCGCATTAGGCGGTTTCCTACTTGCTCTACTAGGCACTGTCGACTATCTAGGCGGAGAGAAGGATCATCTCGCCATGCACGGAGTCGCTGAAACTCTGAAACATGCCTTCCTGCCAGACAATAATGAACTCAAACTCATTGGCTGGACGACCATTCTATTGGCTGCCATACTTGGTCCAGTCATGGCTTCGCGAGTACACGGGGGCAGACTTGTAGATGGTGCTGTGGCTAATCCATTAGTAGGTTGGCTAGTCAACCTATCAAGCAGATTTGGCTCGCAGGATGTCTCCGAGATGGCCGACTCTCAGTTGGCAGAGGCCCTAGAGAGAAGATTATACTTCGATGACTTGTATGAGATGATTGTAGCGAATACTGCAATTCCATTCGCATCCTTCACGGCTTGGTTCGACAAGAACGTAATTGACGGCGTCATTAAGCAAATCGAATCTAACTCTGCATCTGGTTCAGTCTCAATCCGCAGTGTCACTACCGGGAGCACACGTGACTACATCCTGATGGCGGCCGTCGGAATGCTCTCGATATTCGCATTGATTTGGGGGGTGAGCGCGTGATAGATGACCCCCTATCGGTAATCACGCTCCTGCCGTTGTTCGCAGGCCTTCTATTGCTTATTCTGCCACACATCCTACCTGCACCTCAGGCCGAGAGTCTAGCTAGGATTTCTAGGAATCTCAGCATGGGTATCGCGTTGGCAATAGCTGTAATCACCACTATGCTGTTCCTTGGCCAAATTGGTAACATCGATTGGACCAATATTATGCAGGGAGGATATGTCCTACAGAACGATGCAATTGATCTGATTCCATCTATTGGAGTGACTTGGAAGGTCGGAGCAGACGCACTATCCTTCCCTATGATTTGGCTGACTGCAGTACTTATCCCAATCTCGATGCTTGTTGAGTGGGATGCCAAGCGAGGACATTTGTTCCATCCGCTACTGCTAGTGATGGAAGGAGCACTGCTCGGTGTCTTCGTCGTACTCGACCTGTTTGTTTTCTACGTCTTCTGGGAGTTGACCCTGATTCCGATGTTCCTTCTGATTCTAATGTGGGGTGGTGAAGATAGGCGATATGCTGCGATGAAGTTCTTCATCTACACTTTCGCAGCCAGCGTAGTAATGCTAGTCGGCATTTTGGTGATGTATTTCCACACCGACCCAATCTCTGGTCTGGGCAGTCTGACAGGACACCACTTCGATCTGGTAGCAATGACAACCCAAGACAATCTCATTCCAAGTGAAGGACTCAGACATCTAGTTTGGTTGCTGCTGCTGATCGGTTTTGCGACCAAGATGCCCAGCGTACCAGTTCACACCTGGCTCCCCGACGCTCACGTGCAGGCACCTACAGCAGGCTCGATGTTGCTAGCCGGAGTGATGCTGAAGATGGGCGCCTATGGGTTCCTCAGAGTCGCTGTAACCATCTTCCCAGAATCCACGATCGAATTTATCCCTCTGCTGATTGTACTTGGTATGGCCAGCCTAGTCTATGGGGCTTGGGTATGCATGGGTCAGACCAACCTCAAGCGCATGGTCGCTTACTCCTCTGTCTCTCATATGGGACTAATCTTCCTCGGTATAGCAACGATGCAGCCCCTAGGTATCGCTGGCGCCCTGTTTATGATGTTCGCACACGGCATCATCAGCCCTCTACTGTTCGCTGTCGCTGGCGCCTTCAAGCACCATTACCACACTCTCGAGATAGGCTCGATGCGAGGCATCGCGCATCACAGTCCGTGGATGGCGGCACATATGATGTTGGGATGGATGGCGAGCCTTGGTCTACCTTTGTTAGCAGGGTTCGTCGCAGAAGTGGCAATAATGATTGCATTCTGGATGACCTACGGATGGCTCGTTCTACTGCCTGCTCTAACTCTGATCATTACCGCTGTCTACTATCTCTCCTCGATGCAAAGGACGATTTTCGAATCCAACGACCCCGAGAAGGGGATTCTACCAGAAACCATGCATGGCGAGGAACCCAGTGACATCACATGGCACGAGAATGCCGGCATGCTCATTCTAGGGGCGATGACGGTGCTATTCGGAATTATGCCATTCATATTCTGGGATATGATGTCTGAGTGGAGCACCGAGTTCACGTTAGGTACACTCATCGACGCTATGCATTCACAGGGGTGGAAGCCATGAGTTCGATATTGACTGAAATCGATCTCGATACTACCATGCTGCTTCTTCCCGAGATTCTGATGCTTATTGGCATAGTGGCGATGATTCTGATACCCAATCTAGGTGACGCTACCATGCGCATTCCACTCACTCGGACCAGAGTACCAATCTTCATTGGAGGAACTAGATCGGAACTCAACAACGACCCAAGACTCCCCAATATGATTGCCTGCGGAGTACTGATTCTAGCTTTGCTGACCTCTTTCTTATTCCTAGGAGAGGAGGCTGATGTCGGAAACGCCCTACATATCGATGAGTTCAGCAGACTATTCACTCTGTTATTCATCTCAGCCCTGCTCTTAGCGGCCCTAGCCACATCGACTAGGATGCCTGCCAAACCGAAGGCTTCTGCCCCTCTGGATTCCGACTCTGATGAGATTGCAGATACCAAGGTCGCTGCCCTGATTGATAATCGCAGACAAGTCGACTTCCACATTCTCCTACTTACAACAGGTCTCGGCATGAGCCTGATGGCGATGGCGACCAATCTCTTCATGCTCTTTGTGTGTCTAGAGTTGGCCTCCCTGTCGTCATACGTACTCGTCGCCTTCCACAAGGAGACTGACGTTGGAGGGGAGGCCGGAATGAAGTACTTCATGGTCGGATCGGTAGTCTCAGCGATTGGAATCTACGGCATGTCACTGCTCTACCTGTGGAGCGGTAGTCTAGATATGGTAGATTTGGCAGCCTCTTGGTCGGCAATGGAAACTAACGACCCACTGGCTATGATTGGAGTCGGCCTGATGATGGTCGCTTTTGGATTCAAGGTCGGAGCAGCCCCATTCCACCTTGCAGTTCCCGACGCCTATTCGGGCGCATCTTCACCTATCGCAGGTCTTTTGGCCACCGCATCCAAGGCGATGGGCTTTGTTGCTCTAATCAGACTCCTACTAGTAGTCACCATGCCTCCTTCAGGACAGGCAATCTGGATGCTCTCGATAGGAATCATCGCAGTTCTGACGATGACTTGGGGTAATCTCGCAGCGCTTACCAGCGACAATCCAAAGCGGATGCTGGCCTACTCAAGCGTGGCCCATGCTGGTTACATGCTCGCAGCTATGGCAGCCATCGGCTCAGGCCTTGCAGACACATCTACTTCCTCTATGATTCTGACCGCCGTGGTCTTCCACCTTTTGATTCTCGTTCTTTTCAAATTCGGTGCATTCCTCGTGCTCTCAATGCTAGAGGCAGATGGTGGAGGGCACAGAATCGAGGACCTCTATGGATTAGTCAGGAGAGAGCCTGCGATCGGTGTCGCGATGTTTGTGTTCATGCTTTCTCTAGCAGGTGTTCCACCACTCTCCGGATTCCTATCCAAGCTCCTAATGATCAATGGAATCGTCTCTGTCTCCGCTGGAACTGGGGCCGCGACTTCGACTACAATTGTTGACTGGGCTGGTGGAGTTGACCCGTTGTTCTGGTTGGCTGTGGCAATAGTCCTCAACAGCGCTCTTTCACTGTTCTATTATCTGAGAATCGGATTAGTCATGTTCTTTGAATCATCAGTGAGTGAATCTGGACTCAGAAAGGCTCCATTACTTAGACTGGCCATCTTCGGCTGTGCCTTCCTAACTCTAATGTTCGGAATAGGCCCGATGTCTGAGTGGCTACTCGATATGGTGTCATCAGCGGTTGACACCATGATGGGATTGTGAACCGCAACCTCAACTTCACATAGGGGACTACCGACCGGTGCCTATGGCCCGTAGGGAGGAGAAGGTGGATGCTGAGCTCCTAGCCCAGCTTGAATCCGGAGGCGACCGCATTCGCGTTCCGCTTCCAAACCGCAAGGTCAACGAGATGTTTGCAATAGCCGATCAGATTCTCGGCGGACGTCGAGTCAAGGCGGTCTGTGAGGACGGCGAGAGTCGTCTTGCTAGAATCCCGGGTAAGATGAGAAGGCGCCAGTGGGTGCGCGAGGGGGATCTGATTGTGGTCCAACCTTGGGACTTCCAGGATGAGAAGGCCAACGTTTGCATGCGTTACACGAAGACTCAGTCACTGTACCTTTCACGCAAGGGAGTACTCCCTGAGATTGTAGATCTCTTCGGAGTCACAGACCTTTCTCAAAATGAGGATATAGAAATTGAACCGGTCTCCGAGCCAGAACCAGCCGAAGACCCCGTTCAGGAATCCGAGCCTGAGGTAATCGAACAGACATCATCCGTGTCTGACGAATCAGAGGAAGACATCGACTCGTTCTTCGGGTGAGTGTATGGATGAGCATGAAGACCTTCCAGAGGTCGACGCCCTTCTGAGGGCCGAGAAGAAGCACGAATGGATCTCAGAACCTCGCTTCAAGCGGATGTTCAATGAGATTGAGGATGGCCTGCAAGGCGTACTTGGCAAAGGCAAGTACGAATGGGTAGACAGGAGAGTCTTCGATCAGGTATTCGATCGCTCCACCCTACTTGCTGTTCACAAGTTGATGCAGAAAGGGCAGATCGAGACCATTGACTACCCGATAGCCAGAGGCAAGGAGGCCCATGTCTTCCACGCGACTACCAATCATGGACCGGTTGCTGTGAAAATCTTCCATACCACGAACGCTGTGTTCAAGGGTCTCGCCAAGTACATCGATGGAGATCCAAGATTCAAAGGTCTGTCGAGGAGGCATAGAGAACTGGTCAACATCTGGGTGCGCAAGGAGTTCCGAAATCTGCGCAGGATGAGGAATCACGGACTTAGGGTTCCAGAGCCCCTTGATAATCTGAAAAACGTCCTCGTGATGGAGTATATCGGTGATGACAAGGGTCCAAGCCCAAGGCTCAAGGAAATCTCAGTTGACAATCCATACGAAGTCTTTGAGGAACTCCTTGATTTCATCGCCATTAATTGGCACAAGTGCGATCTTGTCCATGCAGATTTCAGTGAGTACAATATCCTGCTAAACGAAGACGAAATTTGGGTTATAGATGCAGGCCAGAGTGTCACTCGACAGCACCCAAGTGCCGAGGAGTTCCTTGTTCGAGATGTCACCCGCATCGTGGATTGGATCAATCGACAGGGACACAATGTAGACCTGGCTGAGAGTCTTGCTAGGGTGCTCGATGACCCTGTTCCAGAGGCTTCTAGAGCCTCAGGCGGGGATTAAAGCGGGCGGGCGGGTCGGCCGCACCCGTGGAACTGCTAGCGCGCGTACCCAAGAACCGCATCGCCGTGCTGATAGGCAAGGGTGGCCAGACCCGAAAAATGCTGGAAGAGATTAGTGGCGCTGAATTGGATATCGACTCCCAGACCGGCGAGGTGATGGCAGAATGGAAGGAGGAACCCGACCCCGTTGTCAGGATGAAGATGCCCGATGTGGTGTTAGCAATCGGCCGGGGACTCGCTCCCAGCAGAGCAATACAATTGATTCAGGATGACGTATTCCTAAGTATGTATGACATCCGCGAGTGGGTAGGTAGACAGCCTAACCAGACTCGCAGGATGAGAAGTAGGCTGATTGGCAGAAACGGCCGTATCCGTAGCCTAATTGAGGAAATCTCAAACTGCGAGATGGCAATCCACGGCTCCACCGTTCTGGTTATCGGAGACCGAGACGGTATCGCGCTTGCCGGACCAGCAATTGAGGGGATTTTGCGCGGCTCTGAGCACAGTACAATCCTGCACGGACTGGAGCAGGACAGGAAGCGAATGCGGATGCAATCACGCCAATTGGAATCATTCGAGGAGCGTGGTTCGGGAGTCTCTTCCAAGTTCGATACTCTCGTACCCGGTTTAGCGCAGGCCCGTAGGCGCAGAGAGAGGAGGCACAAAGCCTCCCAAATCGATCTATCTGACTCAGACGAAGTATCTGAGGTGATGCATCTCGCAGACGATGAGTCTGTTACTTTCGAAGAGGAATGAAACCGCCACGCATAAGCGTGGGAGTCCTCACGGAATGTCATGGCAAACCCGTTGGAGGAGATGTACGACTACGAAAGATGGGCAACCAACATCATCATCTTAGTTATCGGATTGGTATTCGCAGGGATTACTCTCGAATCTGTTGAAATCGAAAATCCTCTCTCGGATTTCCTGTATGATTACTACATCGATCCGGTTTTGCAGGAGTCATCCTCTGATGCAGGATATAATGTTCCAAACACACTGACATACGCCCTCCTGCTCGCCCTATTCGCAATCTCTCTGGCTGCATGGTTGCGATACCTCGGAATCGACGCCAGTGACGCTACTCTACTGGCTCTGATGCCTTACGTATTCTGGGCATCTCTTGGAGAAGTCGTCGAGGATGCCAGCATGTTCGATGCCTCTCTCGAGAGTTACTTCGTCAGCCCAGCCATCCACTTCCAGACTGCAGCTTGGGTGGTGATTGCTGGAGCATTGGCTTACCGCATATCAAACTCCAATCTTGATGCAGACAGTATGCGTTCCAAGGCCGAGAGCACAGCAATGGTCCTGATCACCGCGCAGGTAGTAATCTACTACAGCTCAGTTGAATCTGGCGGAGTAGCTTCGTCTTCTGATTTCGACAACATGCCCATGCTGTTCTGTTTCATCTCCGCACTTCTGCTTCCCACACTGACAGCCAAATGTTCCCTATTTGATTTTACAATCGTCCAGCGCACCGTCTTCCTCGTCGGCCTAGGAGGTTGTATTGCTCTGACTGGACCACTGGTAGCATACGGAATCAGTTACCCGGACGATGTTGTAATCTGGCCACTATTCGTTGTTCTTGGACTGCCAGGGTTGCTAGTTTACTGGATGCACACTAACGGACTTCCTGCAGCCAATGAGTTGTCCGAGGCAGGACACATCGCCGGCATTCTGCCTCCGGGAATGACTGAGGATGAATACGAGGAGCTAGAATCCGAGGAGAAGAATCTGATTGAGAGCCTTCGTAACAAGGCTGTGATGGCTTCGCCCGTAGTATCTCTGGCCGTAGCAGGGCAGTTCCTCGATGGAATCGCCACAGGAATTGGAATCGAAGAATTTGGATATGCTGAGAAGCATGTCTTCTCTGCTAACATAATCGAGGCCTTCGGGTCAGCCTATGGATTCACTGTAATCAAGCTCCTGCTAGGTGGAATTATCTGGTACTTCTTCGCCATTGCTAATTTTGAGCACAGGCAGCAACATCTGAGATTACTGATTTCGATGGTTATTCTCACCGTGGGAATGGCACCCGGTTTACGCGATGTCGGAAGGCTCGCTTTGGGCGTGTAATTTCGACATCTATGATGTCGACTCCATTCAATTGAAGTCCCACTCGCTACCTCGTTGGCCTAGAGCATGGACCGGTTGCCAACGACAATTGACCTCGAGAGCGCAGATTTCACATCTCGTTTTGAGCACAATTCTACCTTGTGCGAGACCTTGAGATCAAGGCTTGATTCCGTCAAGTTAGGAGGCGGTGAGAAGTATGTCCAGCGACATCGTGAGCGCGGCAAGAGCCTGCCTAGAGAGAGGATTTCAGAAATCTGCGATCCAGCAACTCCGTTCCTAGAACTCTCTAGTCTTGCAGCTCATGAGTTGTATGATGGAAGAGCCCACTCTGCAGGTATTGTCACCGGAATCGGTGTCGTTCACGGCAGAGAGTGTATGTTCGTAGCCAACGATGCCACCGTGAAGGGAGGCTCTTACTACCCCCTCACCGTGAAGAAGCATGTCAGGGCTCAAGAGGCCGCAGAGGAGAACAACCTTCCTTGCATCTACCTAGTCGACTCAGGTGGTGCCTTCTTGCCGATGCAGGATGAGGTATTCCCGGACAAACTCCACTTTGGACGGATATTCCGCAATCAGGCTATCCTGTCGAGCAAGGGAATCCCGCAAGTGGCAGCAGTGCTTGGTTCGTGCACTGCTGGAGGGGCTTACATCCCGGCAATGTCAGACGAGTCGATTATTGTAAAGGGCAATGGCACCATTTTCCTCGCTGGTCCGCCTCTGGTCAAATCGGCTACAGGTGAGGAGGTAACTGCCGAGAATCTGGGTGGCGCTGATCTGCACACCAGAGAGTCCGGGGTGGCCGACCATTTCGCCGAAGACGAACCAGAGGCGCTTAGGATGGTTCGCAACATCGTTGAGAATCTAAACGTCTCTCCGAAGCACAGGTTAGACGTCTCCCGGCCTGAGGAGCCAGCGCATGACCCACAGAATTTACTCGGAGTCATTCCGAAGGACAACAGGACACCCTACGATGTCAGAGAGGTAATTTCGAGAATAGTCGACGGCTCACGTTTTCATGAGTTCAAGCAACGATATGGCAATACTCTCGTCTGTGGTTTCGCTAGGATTCACGGCTACCCTGTAGGAATAGTCGCCAACAACGGGATACTGTTCTCGGAGTCGTCTCTAAAGGGGGCCCACTTCGTTGAACTGTGTGGTCAGCGCGGTGTTCCACTCGTCTTCCTACAGAATATCTCTGGATTTATGGTTGGTAGAGAGGCTGAATCTGGTGGAATTGCCAAGGATGGCGCCAAGCTTGTAACTGCCGTATCCTGCGTTCCAGTACCCAAGTTCACTGTAATCATCGGAGGCTCGCACGGTGCGGGCAACTACGGTATGTGTGGGCGAGCTTACGACCCGAGATTCCTTTTCATGTGGCCAAATGCACGTATTTCCGTGATGGGTGGTGAGCAGGCTGCGGATGTACTCTCTACAGTAGGTAATGCCGACCCCGATGAAATCAGGAACAAGTATGAGAATGAGAGCAACCCATATTATTCCTCAGCCAGACTTTGGGATGATGGAGTAATCGATCCAAGAGACACCAGAGATGTGCTAGGTCTGTGCATCTCCGCAAGTCTCAACGCAGACTTACCCGAGCAAGGTTATGGAGTATTCAGGATGTGAGAAGATGATGGCAGACAAAACTCCTGAGTGCAGCATGTGCAGATTGCAAATTGACGGCCCTACCGCGACCATCACCATGGACCGAGTCGATGCCTACAACGCTCTCAACATCCAATTAATCTCTGAGATAACAGAGTTACTAGAATGGACTGCCCAGCACTCAGTGGGAGCGACAGGCTCACTTCGAGATTCTTCGGACTCCGAGCACCTCCGAGTTCTAGTCCTACGTTCTTCTGGCAAGCATTTCTGCGCTGGCGCTGACATCAACATGATGCGTGATGCTGGTTCAAAGACACCCGAAGAGAACCGAACTGACTCTGCTAGGTTAGACAGACTATTCCACACACTTTGGGCTCATCCGTGCTTTACCATTGGCTGCGTGCAAGGAGTAGCTCTGGGGGGTGGTGCAGGGCTGGTTTCCTGCCTCGACCACGTCATTGCCGAGCCGAATACTAGAATTGCACTATCTGAAGCAAAACTGGGAATTCTTCCTGCTGTAATCGGCCCCTATGTCTACCGCAAGGTGGGAAGTGCGGAGTTCCGTAGACTCTCGATGCTCGCAAGTAGGGTTGGCTCAAACGAAGCCTTGAGAATCGGTTTAGTCAACAGCATTGCAGACTCTGCTGACGATTTCGATTCTGCTACAAGAGCCGTGATTGATGATTTGATGAGCAGCGGTCCGATGGCTGTGGCTGAAGCCAAGAGGTTGGTAGAGAAACTGGATACATGGACCGGTTCCTTCGAAGAACTCAGAGAATGGACCCTTGACAAGACCAGTGAGATGCGAGGCTCTCGCGAGGGGCAGGAAGGCCTCTCCTCGTTCCTAGAGAGACGCCCACCGGACTGGGCGTCGAGGGACGGGGAAGGTTAGTATGAACGAGTTACCATTTGGTGCCGTACTAGTCGCAAACAGAGGCGAGATTGCAGTCAGGGTTCTGACTGCTGCTAGAGAGGCAGGACTCCGAGGAGTGGCCGTATTTTCCGATGCCGATGCCAAGGCTCTACACGTCGAAGTTGCAGACGAAGCAATCCACTTACCCGGCGAGACATTGGCCGAGACCTATCTCAACTCAGACGCCATCATTGCCGCGGCCCAGAGCAGTGGCGCCCAAGCTATTCACCCCGGGTACGGGTTCTTATCTGAGAGAGCCGATTTCGCTTCTGCTGTGAAGCAGGCAGGCCTAGTCTGGATAGGTCCTCCTCCAGAAGCCATCTCGACAATGGGGGACAAGATATCTGCCAGATCTAAGATGATGGAATCTGGAGTGCCCGTGATTCCTGGAGAAGAACTCTCGGTCCCAGACGGCGCTGACCACCTAGGCCAGTTGGCGGCTTGTGCTGCCAGAGTAGGATATCCTCTACTGCTCAAGGCTAGTGCCGGAGGAGGAGGCAAGGGAATGAGGGCCGTGAGTGAACCGAAAATGCTCAGAACAGAGTATGAGGCCGCATCTAGAGAAGCTTCTGCGGCATTCGGTGATGGCACGATTTACGTCGAAAGGCTACTTGTCGGGGCAAGACACATCGAGGTTCAGGTTCTAGCAGACTCACACGGAAACTGTATACATTTGAACGAGCGCGACTGCTCTCTACAACGGAGACATCAGAAAGTCATCGAAGAAGCCCCATCTCCAGTGATTAGCGCTGACTTGAGGGCTGCGATGGGGGAGGCTGCAGTCAGAGCTGCCAAAGCAGTTGACTACGAAGGGGCAGGTACAGTGGAATTCCTACTTTCTGACAGAGGCGAATTCTTCTTTCTAGAGATGAACACCCGACTGCAAGTTGAGCATCCTGTAACGGAGATGATTACCGGCGTGGATCTCGTACTCAAGCAGTTTGAGGTGGCCGCAGGGATGCAATTGGGACTCGTCCAATCAGATATAGGAATCACAGGGCATTCGATGGAGGCCCGAATCTATGCTGAGGACCCGAGTAAGGGCTTCCTCCCTGCAATCGGAGACCTAGCGATGTGGCGAGCACCAGCTGGACCTGGAATCAGAGTCGACACTGGAGTTAGGGAGGGCGATTCAGTAACGATCGAATTTGACCCTATGTTGGCAAAACTGGTCGTTCACGCTCCGACCCGAACCGCAGCGGCACGGCGCTTGTACAACGCTCTCTCCGACCTACGTGCCTTGGGAGTAATCACGAACATTGGGTTTCTGCGTCAGATGGCAAACCACCCAGACTTCGTCTCTGGTTCAATCACTACTGATTACCTCGATTCTACGGATATTTCTGAGTTTAATGAACCAGAAACAGACCCTGCAATACTGGTAGCGATAGCAGCCGCAGCTAGCCGTTTCGGATTAGACAGAGCCGGCCCTGCAGGCGGCGACGGAACATCGGTTGACGAGCACACAGGTCACGCTGGTGACCCATTCAGGACTTTGTCAAGGTCCTTCCCATAGGTGATAGAATGGAGTGGAGTATAGCAGAATCAGGAACTCGATACACTGCCAAACTGTCTGATTCAGAGGGCTCCCTGAATCTGGTCGGATTCACAGCCGACGGACAAGAAGGTACACATGGCGAGATTAGCATCGTTAGAGATACTCAGGCAAACCGCCTCCTAATCGAGATTGACGGCTCGGCACACATCGCTCATGTTGCCAAGGTAGGAGACGACTGGTGGATCCACCTTGATGGGAGAATCCACGTTGTAACTGGACACGAGCCAGGTAGTTCAAACAATTCATCCGGAGAAGGGGGGCTCACAGCCCCGATGCCAGGGACGGTACTAGAGGTCCATGTGAAAGAAGGCCAGAGGGTCCGCGAGGGACAGACGCTGCTGGTAATGGAGGCGATGAAGATGGAGCACCGTATTCAAGCGCCGAAGGCGGGCGAGGTTGTGTCGCTAAACTTCTCAGAAGGAGACAGAGTCGATATGGGTGCAACACTAGTTGAGTTGGGTGATTAGCCAACATAACTCATAACTTGAACTAAAATCATAATTGCTGACACAACTAAGAACATTGGTCGCAGCAGAGAGTAGCCATATTTGAGAACATATCCAGGTGCTAGGTAACCTCCAATCATATTCGCTAAAGCAAACGGAATTGCAACTTCATAGTTGACAGATGCAGCCATTGCGAAAATCGCAAAAGAACCGATGTTTCCTCCGAAATTCAAAATTCTTCCAGTAGCAGCTGCCCTATCCATTCCAAAGCCTGCACCCTTGATGTAACCAACCATCAACATACTACCAGTACCAGGTCCGAGAAATCCTTCATAGAATCCCAATCCAGCGCCCATACCCACAGTTACTGGAATTACCTTGTTTTCGTTAATCTCTTCTTCCTTTCCAAATTGAGGATTGAACAAGACATAGAGAAACAACGCTGAGAGAACAATGATCACAATTCCAAGCAATATATCTGCGCTAATTGAAAGCACCACTTTGGCCCCGATTATTGAAAATAGAAACATCAATATCCACCCAATAAAGGCCGCCTTTCTTGGAACAATTTCACTTTGTAGATATTTTGCACTCGCAATTGCTGCTGCTGCTGCCGATGCAAATTTGTTTGTCCCCAATGCAACGTGTGGCGGCAAGCCCGCACCAAGCATTGCAGGTAAACGAAGTAGTCCACCTCCTCCGACCGCACTATCGACAAAACCTGCAAAAACTCCCACCAGCATCAGTAGTAGGAATACTTCGTTATCCACGAAGCTATCCGGAGTTGTCGGGATATCAGATTTGCAGTCCGATTACGGGTCTGCATTAATACAGGGCGGCCACATCGAAGCACCATGGAGGGATTCGCGGTATTGATGGCAATTCTGATGGGAATCAGCCTATCGGCAGCATCTGGATTCAGAGTCTTCTTGCCACCATTCCTTCTTTCAATCGTAGCCAGATTTGACCTAGTTTGGTTCTTGGACCTAAATCTAACAGGTACTCAATTCGAATTCTTCACTTCGACACTCGCCATTGTTATCCTAGGTATAGCGACAATCGCCGAGTTCGCAGGATATTACGTTACATGGATAGATAGCGCCTTGGACACCATTGCTACTCCCGCTTCGATTCTTGCTGGAATTGCGATGACGGCAATAGTTCTCGAAGGTACTGACCCGATGATCCAATGGGTGATCGCTGTGATTGCTGGAGGTGGCGTTTCGGCTACAATTCAGTCAGCCACTGTAGCAACT
>TARA_B100000686_G_scaffold204218_1_pt1 | contig 21190 bp, 20 predicted proteins | sample TARA_B100000686 | Tara Oceans TARA_B100000686 (sample SAMEA2622733) | marine metagenome | biome: marine biome (ENVO:00000447); feature: marine epipelagic mixed layer (ENVO:xxxxxxxxx); material: "saline water (ENVO:00002010), including plankton (ENVO:xxxxxxxx)" | depth 150 m | reverse complement strand
GAGAGAGAGAAGAAAGAAAGGCTAGCTAAGGAGAAGAAAGAAAGGGAGAGAAAAGAGAAAGAGCAAAAAGCTAGGGTGGCAGCTGAAACTGAAAGGTTCCAGAAAGAGTTACGGGAAGAAGAAGAAAGAAGAAGGCTTCAAAAATTAGCTTATGCAAAAGCTGCAGCTAGGCAAAATTTGATAGATGAATTTAAGGCAAAGATTCTGGCAAAGATAAAAAGTAAAATTGTGATGCCGCCGGAACTACCAAATGATCCTGTTGCTGAATTCGATGTTACATTGCTGCCAGGCGGGGAAATTTTGGAGATTAAATTAAGAAATAGTAGCGGATTCTTGACTTTTGATGAAGCAGTAGAGCGTGCAATTATTCAAGCTAGGCCGCTACCTTTGCCAAAGGACAAATTATTATTTCCAAGTTTTCGGAATTTAAGTCTTAAGGTACATTATCAAGATGATTAATATAATCGATATTCATAAAAATATTATTTTAAAAATTGGATTTATGTGGGATTCATTACATCAATTCTTCAGTTCTATATTTGTGCTAATATTTTGTTTATTCAGCACACCAATTCATGCTGCACTAGATATTGAGATTTTTGGCGGTGGCGCTTCTCAGATTCCTATTGCTATTGTTCCATTTGTTAATGAAGAAAGGCTTACGCAAAGTGTAACAGCTGTCGTGAAATCTGATCTACAACGGAGTGGACTATTTAGAATCGTTGATTCAGGGAGTTCAACTCCTCATGGGCTTAGCGATATTATTTATCCAGACTGGCAGATACGAGGTGTTAGTGCGTTAGTTATTGGTTCTACTAGGTTATTATCTAATGGGCAGATAGAGGTACGATATCGTCTTGTGGATGTAGCAAAGCAGGAAATACTAATTAGTGATATGGAAACTGTTTCTGTAAAGCGAATACGTGCTGTTGCTCATAGAATGGCTGATCATATCTATGAGAAGTTAACTGGAGATGTAGGTGTTTTTAGTACTCGTATTGCTTACGTGGAGAAACAAGGAAAAAAATATTCATTAAAGGTTGCCGATGCTGATGGATTCAATGCAAGAACAGCAATTGAGTATATTGAGCCAATTATTTCACTTGCATGGTCACCAGATGGAACTAAAATAGCTTACGTCTCATTTGAGAATAAAAAGCCAATTATTCATGTGCAGACATTAGCAACTGGAGAACGAAAAGCCATTGCAAAACATAGGGGTAGTAATAGTGCTCCAGCATGGTCCCCTGATGGAAAAAAGCTTGCAGTGGTGTTGAGTAAGAAAGGGGGGTCGCAAATTTTTTTAATAAATGCTGATGGTAGTGGTTTGAGAAGGCTGACTAGAAGCCCTGGTATTGATACTGAACCTAATTTCTCGCCGGATGGAAAGTCAATTATTTTTACTTCTGACCGTGGTGGTAGTCCTCAAATTTATCGCATGCCTGTAACGGGATCTGTATCAAGGACAGCAGAGCGTCTTACTTTTGAGGGCAGTTATAATGTAAGCCCGCAGTATCATCATGATGGTAAAAGCTTTACCTTTATACATCGTAACGGCTCAAGATTTAATGTGGCTATACAGAACCTTGAAACTCGTCAGGTACAATTATTAACTGATTCATTATTTGATGAGTCTCCCAGCTTTGCCCCAAACGGTAAAATAATCCTATATGCAACTGAAATTAAAGGACGTGGTATATTAGCTGCAGTATCAAGTGATGGTAGAACTCGACAGGAATTATCAACACGGGAAGCAGATATAAGAGAGCCAGCATGGGGGCCTTTACGAAAATCGCGCCGCAAATTTTGATTTTATTTAGTAGAGCATAGTGGTTAATTTATAAGGAGAAGATCATGAGAAAGATTTTATGTTTTGTTCTGTTAGCTTTATTGGCAGCATGTGCTAACAAAGCTACAAAACCAGATGGAGAGGGGGCACAGGCAAATAAAAATACTATATCTGGAGAGAATGTCACAAGTGCTCCCACTATAAATCCATTAATTGATCCAACTAATATTTTGTCAAAGCGTAGTGTGTATTTTGAATTTGATGAATATGTGGTGAATGACAAATATAATTCTATGGTGTTGTCACACGCTCGATACTTGCGTGATAATTCTAATGCAAAGATTCGCTTAGAAGGTAATACAGATGAGCGTGGTAGCCGCGAATACAATATTGCATTGGGCCAGCGTCGTGCTGATAGTGTGAAGAAGGTTATGACATTAGCTGGAACTCAGGAGCATCAGATTGAGTCCGTTAGTTATGGTGAAGAAAAACCACGAGCTGTCGGACATGATGAGGCGTCTTGGGCTGAAAATCGTCGTGTAGATATTCGCTATGAGGGCGAGTAAAAATGTATTTGCGCGCTATCTTGTTATTGTTTGTATTAAATAATTGTAATGTTAGTTACGCTGCACTATTTGAAGATGAGGTTGCGCAAAAAGAGCGTGCAGAGCAACAGGAGCAGATAAAAATACAAGAAGCGCGTATTACTAAGCTTGAAGAAATGAATAATCAAGCAATTGTTGGTCTTAACAATCAAATTGAAGAATTGAGGCGTGAGATTAGTGAATTAAATGGCCAGATTGAAGTGCTAGTAAACGATATGGCTTTGTCTCAAAATAGGCAGAAGGATTTTTATATTGATTTAGATAGTAGGTTAAGAAGAATTGAACAACCTGATACCGTATCAAATATAAATTCCTCTGCTGCTCAAGTACCATTGCCAACTAGCGTCACTCTAATAACTGATGAGGAGAATAGTGACTATCAAGAAGCTTTTAATATGTTCAAGATAGGCAGGTTTAAGGGTGCTGTATCCAAATTCAAGAGCTTTATAGAAAATTACCCAGAGTCCAATCTTGTGCCTAGTGCCCATTATTGGATAGGGAATTCTTATTATGCTATGCGTGATTTTAAGCGGGCAATTTTTGTGCAAAAAGAATTAATTAAAGATTTCCCAGAAAGCGAGAAAGTGCCTGATGCAATGCTAAATATTGCAAGTAGTCAGAAAGAGATAAATTTTAAAACAGCCGCAAAAAAAATCTTAGCAGATTTAATTGAAAAATACCCTACTAGTGATGCGGCAGAAAAGGCCAAAAAAAGATTAGATAATTAGAAATAGGGATTGTTTTTTATAGCTTAATGTTGATACAGTGCAATATGGCTTCTACTTCTACTTCTACCTCTATTTCTGCTTCTTCATCGCAGCACAAAGTTATACAACCATTTGAATCAGAGACTCTGCGAGTTAATGAAATTTTTGTCTCTCTTCAAGGTGAGACCAGTCGTGTAGGATTGCCAACAGTGTTTGTGCGTTTAACTGGATGCCCTTTACGTTGTAGTTATTGTGATACTGAATATGCTTTTCATTATGGCAAGAATTTATCAGTTTCTTCAGTTTTAAGCAGGATATCTGATTACAAAGTACAGAATGTTACTGTTACCGGTGGGGAGCCCCTGGCTCAGAAGAAATGTTTATTGTTACTTAGATTATTGTGTGACGCAGGGTATTTAGTGTCACTTGAAACTAGTGGTTCACAGGATGTGTCCAACGTAGATGATCGTGTAACAAAAATTATAGATATTAAAACTCCAGCGTCAGGGGAAAGCCAGAAAAATAATTGGAATAACCTTAATCATCTTACTAGCCAGGATGAGTTAAAATTTGTTCTATGTAATGAAGCTGATTATCAGTGGGCGGTTAAGATAATGCATAATTATAATTTGGATAAATTATGTCCAATCTTGTTTTCTCCTGTATATAATAAGCTTGACCCTACATTACTTGCAGAATGGGTACTTCGTGATCGTTTAGGTGTTAGGGTACAGATTCAGCTACATAAATTGCTCTGGGGTGAAGAGCCGGGGCGATGAGGGTTCAGTAAAATTATATATAAAATTATTTTTTTGGCCAGATGACAAAAGCCGTAGTGCTCTTATCAGGAGGACTAGACTCTGCTACTATTCTTGCGATTGCTCGTGATAAAGGGTATCAGTGCTATGCTATGAGCTTAGATTACGGCCAGAAGAATAGATCTGAACTTATAGCAGCAAGGTATTTAGCACAGGAAATTGGGGTGCTGAAACATCAGATTATAAATATTGATTTGACGGTATTTGGCGGGTCTGCACTAACTGATGACTCTGTTGCTATGCCTGTAGAAGGGGTTAAGGAAGGGATTCCAGTTACATATGTCCCTGCTAGGAATACGATAATGCTGTCACTTGCATTGTCCTGGGCTGAGGTGCTAGGAAGTGGTGATGTTTTTATTGGTGTAAATGCTGTAGATTATTCTGGATATCCTGATTGCCGGCCAGAATATATTGAAGCATTTGAAAGAATGGCAAATTTAGCAACTAAGGCATCAACTCAAAATAAGAAATTAAATATCCATGCACCGCTCATGAATTTGTCTAAAGCCGAAATAATTCAAAAGGGAAAGTTACTTGATGTAGATTATGGCATGACAGTATCATGTTATCAGGCTAATGAAGAGGGGGTTGCTTGTGGGTTATGTGACTCTTGTCGTTTACGCCGTGCTGGTTTTAAGGCTGCAAGGGTTCCTGATCCAACGCGGTATAGATAGGTAGAATAATTATAATTTATACGGATAGCTAGCTTATAGTCAGATAAAATTATATATGAGCCTTTAATTATTTTTGCAATATAGTAATATCGGGATAATTGTTATTAGAGGGGAGTTGAGATGAGATACAAAAGTTTTCAGGAATTCTGTGCTTATATAGCCAAACATAATCCACAGCAGCCTGAATATCAGCAGGCAGTTGATGAAGTTATGGAGAGCATATGGCCTTTTATTGTAAAGAATCCTAGCTATGCTGATCATGGTCTTCTAGAACGTCTTGTTGAACCAGAGAGAGTGGTTATTTTTCGTGTGTCTTGGGTGAACGATCAAAATGAAGTGAGAGTAAACCGTGGTTATAGGATACAACATAATTCTTCAATTGGCCCGTATAAAGGAGGGACAAGGTTTCATCCGTCTGTAAATCTTTCAATTTTGAAATTTTTAGCTTTTGAACAGACCTTTAAGAATGCTTTAACTACTTTGCCTATGGGTGGCGGAAAAGGTGGGGCAGATTTTGATCCAAAAGGAAAAAGTCCAGGGGAAGTAATGCGTTTTTGTCAAGCTTATGTAAGTGAATTATTTCGTCATATTGGCTCTGATACAGATATACCGGCTGGGGACATTGGTGTAGGTGGTAGAGAGGTAGGTTTTATGGCTGGGATGGTGAAAAAACTTTCTAATCGATCTGACTCTGTTTTTACAGGTAAGGGGTTAAGTTTTGGGGGCTCGTTGATTCGCTCAGAAGCTACTGGATATGGAACAGTATATTTTGCTGAGGAAATGCTAAAACATACTGGTCGTTCGCTTGATGGTCTAAGAGTTTCTGTTTCAGGCTCAGGTAATGTTGCTCAATACTCTGTTGAAAAAGCGATGATGTTAGGTGCAAAGGTTGTTACAGTTTCTGATTCAAGTGGTACGGTTGTTGATGAAGATGGTTTTACAATGGAGAAGCTTGCGATATTAAAAGATGTTAAAAATAATTTAAGGGGTCGGGTTAGTGATTACGCTGAGAAAATTAAGGCTAAATTTATATCTAATGTGCGGCCTTGGAATGTTCCGGTTGATGTTGCGTTACCTTGTGCAACGCAAAATGAGTTAGATGAGGAGGATGCTACAAATTTGATAAAAAATGGTGTGTTTTGTGTCGCTGAGGGAGCAAATATGCCTTCTACGGCAGGGGCTGTAAAGCTTTTTGATAAGGGCGGAGTTCTGTTTGCCCCAGGGAAGGCTAGTAATGCTGGTGGGGTAGCTACCTCTGGCTTGGAGATGAGTCAGAACGCTATGCGCCTTTCTTGGTCAAGTGATGAGGTTGATGCTCGTTTACTAGAGATCATGAAAGCTATTCATGGTTCTTGTATTCAATACGGCAAACGAAAAGATAGAAGTATTAATTATGTCGATGGAGCAAATATAGCAGGCTTTGTTAAAGTAGCAGAGGCAATGCTTGGTCAGGGTGTGGTCTAAGTATCATTCAACTAGATAATAGATATCTTTCTTTCATTTATATTTATGTAAAATGGAAGGCTTAAATCTGTCATTTTCAATGTTGTTATGGCGAAATCTTTTTCTTGATAATGGTATAAAGTAACTTTATCAAAGATAAGGATCTAATCCTTTCAAGTATGCGGCTTGTAATTTATAACGTAATTAGTGAGATTATGTTTAGGGTTAGTCTATTGTATGTTCCATGTGGGATCAAAATCATATTTCCAGATATGGGATTGGGTTAATGAGAAATATTTTTCTTATATTATTATTTCTTAATTACGCTGGTATAGTTCTTGCCAGTCAGGATCAAGATTTTATCGCAGCACGGAAAGCATTTCAGGCGGGAGATTCTAAGCTATTAGCTATGAATTTTTCAAATATAAAAGGCCATATACTAGAGTCGTATGTGGATTATTATCAGCTTCAGCTAAGTTTAGATAAGGCAAAATTAGATAAAAAAATAGAAATAGATATCGCTAGGATTAGAGATTTTCTTGTCCGATATCAAGGCAGCCTTCTTGCAGACAAGATACGTAGTGAATGGCTAAAGATTCTTGGGGAAACAGAGCAGTGGGAATTATTTGCCAAGGAATTTCCAGCTCTTATTAAAGAAGATAGTGAGATTAGTTGTTATTCATTACGGCAAAGATTCTATATAAGTGATAACGATGTGTTAAATGATGCATTGTCATTGTGGCTTCATAGGAAAGACTTACCAGAAAGCTGTATAACTTTATTTGATTATCTTGTGGCAATTAAAATTCTGACTGAAGAAGATGTATGGAAAAGAATACGTATCGTACTTGAGACAGGGAGAATTGATGTTATAAAAAAAAGCAATCAATATCTTTCAAAGAAATATGCTTTAAATGAGCGCAGATTGAATGCTGCTAATAAAAATCCATTACGTTATTTAGGTAAGTATGGGCAGAAAATTAAAACACGTGCTGATCGTGAAGTCGCTTTATTTGCAATGTTGCGCTTACTTCGTAAAGATTTAAATCGGGCTTATAAATTTTGGCCCAAGATACGGAAACAATTTTCACAAAAAGATCAATCATACTTTAAGGCAAAGCTGGCAACTAGAGCCGCATATAAGCATGATTCGCGTGCACTTACTTGGTTTATGGAGGCTGCTAACGGTAGTATCCCAGTTTTATTCTCAGATAAGCAACTAAGATGGAGAACGCGTGCTGCACTACGTGTTAAAGATTGGAGTGTAGTGTTAGAAAGTATTAATGCTATGTCTATATTAGAACAAAAGACTGCAGCGTGGAGATATTGGAAGGCACGTGCTTTAAAGGAACAAGGGGGACTAGAAGAAGCTCGGGTTATTTTCTTATCATTGAGTAGAGGGCACCATTTTTATGGGCAGCTGGCAGGAGAGGAGTTGGGAATTGTTAGTGGGGCTCTTCCTCAAACGTATAAAATTGGTGAAGAAGAAATTATAGCTATTCAGAAATTGCCTGGAATCCAGAGAACACTTGCACTTTATCGTCTTAACTTTAGAATTGAGGCTACACGAGAGTGGATATGGGCAATACGTGGGTTTAATGATAAGCGTTTGTTGGCTGTATCTGAAATAGCGCGTCGAAATAATTTCTATGACATAGCAATTAATACAGCTAATAAGACTATAGGGCTTCATGATTTTAATTTACGTTATCTTACCCCTCATCGGGCTGCAGTTAAAAAATATTTGAATAAAAGAAATATTGATGAAGCTTTGATTTATGGTTTAATTCGGCAGGAAAGTAGATTTGTTGAAAAAGCCAAGTCTGGGGCTGGTGCAATTGGGCTGATGCAGCTAATGCCGGCTACTGCAAAGTGGACAGCAAAAAAATTAGGTATGCGTAATTACCGTAGAAGGCTTGTCTCCCGTGTGGATACAAATTTAATGCTAGGCACATATTATCTTGAATACATACTCACTTTATTTGATAATCAGTCAGTATTAGCATCAGCAGCTTACAATGCTGGGCCTAGTAGAGCAAAGAAATGGCAGAGTGATAGATCATTAGAAGGCGCAATTTATATAGAAACTATTCCTTTTAAAGAAACACGTAATTATGTAAAAAAAGTTATGAGTAATTCTATGTACTATGCCAGCATCTTTAGACATAAATCGCGAAGTTTGAAAGATAGGCTAGGTACAATTGCGCCTAGGTTAAGTAAGCAAAAAAAAATATAAGGGTGAGTAAAATATTGTAATGAGAATTAAAAATGTTTGTATTATTGGTGGCAGTGGGTTTGTGGGGCAGCATATTGCGCATTTGTTATATGCACAAGGAATCAAGGTGCGTATTCTGACTCGTCGCCGTGAAAATGCTAAATCACTTTTCGTATTGCCAACTATTGAAGTGGTGGAAACGAATATTCATGATCCCAGAGAGCTTAGTCAATCGTTAGTTGGGATAGATGCAGTTATTAATTTAGTTGGCATTCTGGATGGAGATTTTGTTTTGACTCATGTTGAGTTACCCAGAAAAATTGTGGCGGCATGTGTGCAAAATGATGTGTCTCGTATACTACATGTTAGTGCTTTACATGCCAGTACTGACGGTACAAGTGCTTATCTACGGTCCAAGGGAGAAGGTGAAAAAATTATAATAGAGTCAAATTTGGAAATGACTATTTTTAGACCATCTGTAATTTTTGGACCAGGTGACTCTTTCCTAAATTTATTTGCTAATTTGATAAAAAGGCTGCCTGTATTGCCACTTGGATCACCTAATGCAAAATTTCAACCAGTATTTATAGGAGATATAGCAGAAGTAATTATAGCAAGCCTTTCTATCTCCGCTACTTTTGGTCAAAGTTATGATTTATGTGGACCAAAAATCTATTCTTTGAGACAAATCGTAGAATATGTATCAAATATAACTAAGCATAAACTTAGCATTATTGGACTGAATGACTGGCTATCCTATTTACAAGCAGCATGTTTGGAAATTTTGCCAGGTAAGCTTATGACGCGTGATAATTATCTTTCAATGAAGACTGACAGTATATGTCACTGTAAGAATGAGAATAATTTGATGAAAAAGTTTGGAATTCAGCCTACAGAATTAGAAGAAGTGGCACCTCAATACTTGGCACCTAATACGCCACGTGATCGGTATATAGGTTTTCGTGACAGAGCGGGGCGATAAGATTAGCTCTTCATTGAAAATTTATTTGGTTGGGGGTTCAGTACGTGATGAGCTTTTACAGCTTCCTGCTAAAGATAATGATTATGTAGTTGTCGGTTCAACTCCAGAAGAAATGGAGAAACTTGGATATAGTTTGGTGGGAAAAGATTTCCCAGTTTATCTTCATCCAGAAAGCCATAACGAATATGCGTTGGCAAGAACTGAAAGGAAGGTGGCGCGTGGATATAAGGGATTTAAAATTCATGTAGCTCCTCAAGTTACACTAAAGGAAGATTTAGCACGAAGAGATCTCACCATAAATGCTATAGCAAAAGATAAGCATGGAAAAATTATTGATCCATTTAATGGTGTAGGAGATCTTAAATCTGGCATATTACGGCATGTATCGCCCGCGTTTTCTGAAGACCCAGTGCGTATATTACGGACAGCACGTTTTTCTGCAAGATTTGGTTTTTGTGTTGCACCAGAGACTCTTATATTAATGCGTGAAATGGTGAGTAATGGTGAGGTTGATTATTTGGTGCCGGAAAGAGTGTGGCAGGAGATTTCTCGAGGGCTTATGGAAAATAAACCTTCTCGCTTATTTTCTGTGTTACAGGAATGTGGTGCCTTGGAAAAAATGATGCCAGAAGTAGACGCATTATTTGGAATTCCTCAACTTGAAAAATGGCATTCTGAGATTGATACTGGGGAGCATATAATGCAGGTTATTGACTATGCTGCTACAAAGAACTATTCCTTGTCAGTACGTTTCGCTGCTCTTACTCATGATCTTGGTAAGGGTGTCACACCAAAGGATTTGTGGCCAATCCATTCTGGGCATGAGGAGCACAGCATCAAATTAATTAAGGATCTATGTAAGCGTATTAGGGCCCCTAAGAGCATCCGTGATCTTGCAATATTGGTGGCACGTTTTTATGGTAATGTGCATCGTATAACAGAGTTAGATCCAGTAACTATAGTAGATATTTTGTTAGCATTAGATGCCTATCGTAAGCCTGAACGTTTCGAAGAGTTTATTCATGCTTGTGAATGTGATTTTCATGTACGGTCTGGCAACATTGATAAGCCTTATCCGCAGGCAGCATGGTTACTAGAAGCATTTAATGTAACGAATAAAGTTGATTGCGGAGCGATAGCAGCTAGTCTTGTCCGAATCGTATCTGATCCTGCTCGTTTATCAAATTCCATTAATGTCAAAATTAGAGAAGCGCGTATCGAGGAGATTAAAGAGTATTTAATTAGATCTTCTATTTTATAAATGAATAGGATTGGTTGCTATTGGCTATTAGGATTATAGGTATTTATGAGATCGTGTTTCTCAAAGTATTTTTGATGGTATTCTTCTGCGCGATAGAATTTAGTAGCAGGTAGTATTTCTGTTACGATAGGTTCATCAGGGTATTTTCTTGACTGTAATTCTATTTTGGAAGAATTCGCTATAATCTGCTGTTGCTGCGTGTAATAAAATATTGCTGAGCGATATTGTGATCCTATATCTGGCCCTTGTTGATTTAGAGTGGTTGGATTATGACACTTCCAAAATGAAGTCAGTAATGCATTATAAGTAATCTGTGAGGGATCATATTCAACCTGTACAACTTCAGCATGACCAGTTTTTCCTGTGCAAATATCATTATATGTGGGGTTTTTGGTATGACCGCCAGAATAACCACAGATCGTTTTATTAACACCTGGGATTTTACTGAGAGAAGCTTCTACAGACCAGAAACAACCCGCCCCAAAAAGTACTTTTTCTTTAGTATTAATTTTCATTTTAGAAAGTTATCTATATTAGATTTAGTTATTTTCTAGGTTTGCGAGGCATGATACTAAATAGGAGATCGTAAATGCAATTAGGAAGTAATTTTAGAATGCGTGCAACAATTGCCATTTGCCAGGGAATTACAGAGAATAATTTTTTATGATTTATAATATACCCAATCTTTTTAGCAGCAACTTCTGCTGTCATAATAAATGGCATTTGGAATGGATTATTTTCTGTCATTGGCGTCACAATGTAGCCAGGACAGATTGTTATTACAGAAATTTCACTTCCATGCATTTCAACGCGTAAACTTTCAAGGTATAAGTTTACAGCAGCTTTAGATGCTGAATAAGCGCCCCCTCCTGGCAATCCACGATAACTTGCTACACTTGAAATTCCTACTAAACTCCCTTTATTTTGTGCTCTCATGACAGTTACAAATGGTTGAAAGCTATTTACTACACCAGTGATATTGGTTGATAAAATTGATTCGAATATTTTACTATCTTCAATATACTCTGTTAGCGTTCCTTGGCTAATTCCAGCATTGGCTATCACAATATCTGGGCATCCGTAGCGCTTCATGAAATCATTTGCTGCAGATCGCATAGATTCTGCATCACGAACATCAATATCATAGAAGGTGGCATCAGTGTCTAATTCTTTGGTTAGATCCTCTAAAGAGATTTTATTTCTTGCTATCAGTCCGAGATTTGCTCCTAATGATGCATAGTGTTTAGCTAACGCCTTTCCTAGCCCACTAGAGGCTCCAGTTATTATGACTTTTAATGGCATAGAAAGAATTTTTATTAAAGGAAATATTATAAATTGGGCTTTTGTTTTTCTTTGCGTATTTTATTGATTAATTTATCTAGCGTTCTAATAGTATCTTGTGGTGTGCCGCCCATCCTTCCGCTAATGAGGTATCTGCCGTCTATAACTAATGATGGAACGCCTTTTAAGCCATATTTTCTAGGCATCTGTGAAGATTGTGATGATTTGTTTGCAATAGAAAAAGAATTGTAAATGCTTATAAATTTTTTACGGTTTATTCCGTGCTCTTCAAGCCAATTAAATAGAATCTCTTCTTTAGTAAGGTCAATTTTCTCTATATGAATAGCATCATAAATTTTATCGTGTAATTTATTTATTTTACCTAGAATTTCCAATGTATAAAAAGTTTTCGCCCCAGGGATCCAGCTCTTACGAAAAATTGTTGGGATGTATTTAAGGCTTACATCCTTAGGTATTCTTTTTTGCCAGCTTCTAATTTGGGGGTGTAGTTTGTAACAACTTGGGCAGCCATACCAAAAGAATTCTAGAACTTCAATTTTGTCCCCACTTGTGGTAGGTTGAGGATTAAGCAGCATAGCATAGTCACGTCCTTTTGTTATTTCTGCATGGGCATCTAAAATAATAGTAATTGAAAGACTAAGAAACAAAGATAGGATAGTGATGAATTTCATAGTAGAGTTCATTTTTTCCTCTGAACAAGTTTTATAATTTTTATCTTGTTAATTTTTAGGATAGAATAATTTATTGATTTTCTATTCTAATCTTAATAAGGTCAGCTTTAATGTCGTTTAGCAGCAGAGATGCTCTGGCTTTGCTAATTTCTTCAGTCTTTGTAAAGGGCCCTATTCTGACCCTGTGCCACATGCCCTTTTCAGATAAATCAGCTGGCTGAACATATGCTTCCATTCCTAGCATAGCAATTTTCGCCTTAAGATTTTCAGCTTCCCCTGTGTCTTGGAACGACCCTACTTGAAGATAATATTTATCTTTAAGGGAGGGTTGCTTTACAGCTTTTTGGAATTGTTCTTCGGTAACTGATTCTTCATTATTTGGAAGCATTTCGTAGAATTCAAATCGCGGCTTTTTATTCGCATCCTCAATCTCATTGTTCTTGCTATCTGATGTCTTTCTTTCTTTTAAAGGCTGACTCTTATTTATAGATGGGTTTATTTTTGTATTAATTATAGGCTTATCATTTTGGATAAATGGGCTTGGTGCTTGATGTATATATAGCCATACACCGATAGCGCTAATTAGCCCTAATATATAACCTAAAAATAGCCCTAAAAAAAGAGAGGAACCTTTCTTGCTAGATTTAGATTTAGATTTTGATAAGGATTTGTAGTCTCGGCTCATAAAATTTTTTATTAGAATTAATTTTCTACATTTTATCAGGTGCTTTTACACCTAAGAGATTTAATCCATTGGCTAGTACTTGTCGTATAGAAGCAATTAGTGCCAATCGAGCATGCCGAACTGATATTTCTGCTACAAGAAAACGGGAAGAATTATAGTAACTATGAAATTCAGCCGCTAGCTCCCTAAGATAGAATGCAACCAAGTGTGGAGAAAGATCTCTTGCTGCAGTTGTCACTATTTCAGGGTAGTCAATTAGTTTTTGTAATAGTGATAATTCTACAGCATTTGATAGCTGACAGGCATCTGCAGTGGCAAGAAGCATAGGGTCTTCACCCCATTGTTTCATAACACTGCACACTCGAGCATGTGCATATTGTATATAGTATACTGGGTTATCATTTTTTTGTGATTTTGCTAGATTTAAATCAAAATCTAAGTGTTGGTCGCTTTTACGTAACAAATAAAAGAATCGTGCAGCATCATTGCCCACTTCTTTACGTAATTCTCGTAATGTTATAAATTCTCCTGAGCGAGTAGACATAGGAATTTTAATGCCATCACGATAAAGAATTGCAAATTGTACTAGTGCTATTTCAAGTTTTGTTGGGTTAAGTTTTAATGCTCGTATAGCTCCTTTTACCCTTGGAATATAGCCGTGATGATCGGCCCCCCACACATTTATTATTCGTTCAAATCCACGCTTAAATTTATTGATATGATATGCAATATCAGAAGCAAAGTATGTAAATTGACCATTCTCACGTTCTACAACTCGGTCTTTTTCATCTCCAAAATTAGTTGATCGGAACCATGTGGCACCATCTTTTAGATATAGAAGATTTTTTTTTCTAAGCAAATTAATTGCTTGAGCTATTTCTCCATTTTTATGCAAAGACTGTTCTGAAAACCATGTGTCGAAAACGACCCCGAATTCCATTAAATCATTACGGCAATCAGCTAGTTGTTCAGTTAAGGCAAAATTATGAATATATATATAGTCTTCCCCCAGACTATTTTTAGCTTCCGATATTAATTGGTCAAGTAATATTTCAGAGCTATTTTCTTCTTCATTGGTCTTAGTGGAAATGTTTGGTGTGGGCATATGATATTTTCGTACATAATAATTTTTATGCTTCTTATATATTGCCTCAGCCATATTACGGATATATTCTCCCTGGTAGGCATTACTTGGAAAGTATATTTTTTCCCCGTTTAATTCTAGATAGCGAAGCCAAACAGAAGCTGCGAGAATATCCATTTGCCTTCCTGCATCGTTCACATAGTACTCGCATGATACTGCATAGCCTACTGCGGTAAGTATATTAGATAGGCTTGCGCCAAATGCCGCTCCACGTCCATGGCCAACATGTAATGGACCGGTCGGGTTTGCTGAAACAAATTCAACTTGAACTTTTTTATCGTTGCCAATGGTTCTGTGGCCAAATTCTTTGCCACTTTGCAATACAGTGTGAAGAAACTCTTGTTTGGAGGTTGTTTTGAGAAATATATTAATAAATCCATTTCCCGCAACTTCAATTTTTTCAAGATGAGGTGATGGAGGCATTTCTTTTATTAATATTGCTGCAATGTCACGTGGGTTTCTACGTAGCGGCTTAGCTAATTGCATTGCCAGATTACAGGAATAATCGCCATGACTAGCTTGTTTTGTGCGTGTAAACTCTATATTAATATTTAAATCTGAGGTTGAAAATGTGCATAACGCATGGCGTAGCAGGTCTTCAAAATGAGATTTAAAGCTAGTATGCTTTCGTGGGGTCATGAGTGCATCAATAGTTTTGGATATGGCCCGAAAATTGTCATAATATTAATGTAGACAGCTAATATATAGTTTTATTTAAAGTACGTACCGGGCTAGATCTTCTCGCTGAGATAGATCTTTGAGCCTTTGATCTACATAGGAAGCATCTATAGAGACGGTAGTGCCACTATACTTTTCAGCATCAAAGGAAATTTCCTCTAAAAGTTTCTCCATTACAGTATGTAGTCTTCTTGCGCCAATATTTTCAGTTTTTTCATTAACTTCGAAAGAGATTTCAGCTAATCGTTTAATTGCTTCTGGATGAAAATCTAAGATAATCTCTTCAGTTTTCATAAGTGCTTCATATTGGCGCGTTAGACAGGCATCAGTGTTGGTAAGTATTTGTATGAAATCAGACGTATTAAGGCTGGCTAATTCGACCCGAATTGGGAACCGTCCTTGTAATTCAGGTATTAAATCTGAAGGCTTGGACAGGTGGAAAGCACCGCTAGCTATAAATAATATGTGATCTGTTTTAATCATGCCATATTTTGTGGAAATAGTTGTTCCCTCGACTAGAGGTAATAAATCTCGTTGTACGCCTTGACGTGAAACATCATTTCCTGATGTTTCGGATCGACTGGTAATTTTGTCAACTTCATCTAGAAACACAATACCATTTTGTTCGACATTCTGTGTTGCCCTTGATTTTAATTCATCATCATTAATTAGTTTGGAAACCTGCTCTTCTGTAATAAGTTTTTTTGCTTCTTGGATTTTTAGCTTGCGTGTTTTTTTTCTTTCTCCACTTAAATTTTGGAACATGCCTTGTATTTGTGATGTAAGGTCTTCCATTCCAGGAGGTGCGAAAATTTCCATCTTTGTCTGTGTGGCTGCAATTTCTATTTCAATTTCTTTGTCATTTAGTTTTCCCTCACGTAGTTTCTTTCTAAATTTTTGACGAGTGGTATTATTTTCTTCTTCGTTATTTGTTTGTGAATTTAGTTCTCGTGCAGGTGGTAATAGCACATCTAGAATACGTTCTTCTGCTTCGTCTTCTGCTCTTGGGCGTATAATTTGTGCTTCCTGCTCTCGTAATTGTTTTATAGATGACTCTACTAAATCTCGGACAATAGAATCAACATCACGTCCGACATAACCAACTTCAGTAAATTTTGTAGCTTCGACCTTAATAAATGGAGCATTTGCAAGTTTAGCTAATCGGCGAGCTATTTCAGTTTTTCCTACTCCAGTAGGGCCTATCATTAAAATATTTTTTGGGGTGATTTCTTGCCGTAGTGGCTCCGTAACTTGCTGTCTGCGCCAGCGATTTTTAAGTGCGATAGCAACAGCTTTTTTGGCTGAGTCTTGGCCAATAATATGTTTGTCAAGTTCTTGTACAATTTCCTGTGGAGACATTTGGGACATAGATTTTATTATTTATTAAAAAATGTAATAGATATATAAAGATAGATTTATCAGTACTAATTTCTTGTTAGTTGTCTAATAATATAGGTTTGTTTTTAGTTATAATTTGATTTTTCTATAGGCTATTATTATAGGACCTCAATATTATGGTTCTGATTGGTATATATACATGCATCTCCAGCAATAGATAGTGATTTTTTGACAATCTCTAGAGCCTCTAGATCTGTATTTTCAAGAAGCGCACGAGCAGCAGAATGTGCATAGCTTCCCCCACTGCCAATTGCAGCAAGGCCTAGTTCGGGCTCAATGACATCACCTGCTCCAGTGATAATTAGAGTAGTTTCTTTATCAGCCACAATGAGCATCGCTTCTAGGCGTCGCAAAACACGGTCGGTTCGCCAATCTTTTGCTAGCTCGACTGCCGATCGCATAAGGTGCCCATGATGTTTTTCAAGCTTACCTTCAAAACGTTCAAATAATGTAAAGGCATCAGCAGTACCACCTGCAAACCCTGCAAGAATTTTATCATGATAGAGTCTGCGAATTTTTCGAGCACTGGCTTTGCCTACTACTGCTCCTAGTGTTACCTGGCCATCACCACCAAGCGCAACTTGTGAACCTCGTCTTGCTGAGAGTATGGTTGTCATGAAATTGATCCATTGAGTTGGATTGATCTTTAATAAGCATTTAATTATAGCGTCAATTAGTAATGAAAAGTATTTATACCAGCTTTAGCCTCTTTTTTTTGCTCTTGGATGCGCAGCATCATAGGCTTTTGCTAGATGTTGGAAATCAAGATGGGTATAAATCTGCGTAGTACTAATATTTGTGTGCCCTAGCATTTCCTGTACCGCACGTAAATCTGCGCTGGATTGCAATAAATGAGAAGCAAATGAATGTCTTAATACATGGGGGTGCACGTTTAGCTTGATTCCTTGCTGTAACGCTCTCATTTTTAGGCGCTGACTCACCGATCGTGAGCTGATACCTTTGCCATTACGAGAAAGAAATAATGCAGTCTCCCCTGGTTTTAGTAATGTTTCTCGTTGCTTCATCCATTCTTTTAATGCCTTAGTAGCTTGATTGCCAACCGGAACAATGCGAGTTTTATTGCCTTTTCCATGAATGCGAACCGTATTCTCTATAAAATTTAAGTCTTTAGGGGTAAGACTGGTTAGTTCTGTTAAGCGTAAGCCAGAAGAATAAAATAGTTCAAACATTGCCTTATCACGTAATGTTATTAAATCATGGGCTTTAAATTTTAAGAGCTGTGCAGTTTCATCAGGTGATAGAACATGTGGTAGAGATTTTGTAGATTTTGGAGCGCGTAATCCTACGCAGGGATTATGAGTGTAGCCATGGTCACGTGCTAGATATTTGTAAAGGCCACGCCATGCTGACAACATTCTTGCAAGGCTTCTTCCTGAAAGTCCTTTGCTATGAAGTTGAGCTATAAAACGACGAATGTGGTGGATTCTTAGCTGATTAAGGGGGGTTTTTGTAGTCAGTTTTAGAAGGACTGCAATATCACGTGTATAGCTAGTACAAGTTAGTGGTGATAATCGCCGTTCTTTTTCAAGATGAAAGATATAATTATCAACTATTGAAGCTGGTTTGTTATCAGACGCCATATTTATTTTTAAAGTATTTAATACTCTTTTCTAATTCTTTATTTATCATATTTTTTACTATATTGTGAAATAAAAGTGCTTACGAGTTCCCCTATGCGCTGCAGGTAGAGTGTCCCCATTTTAGGGTAGAATCGTTGATGATCTGCACTTGCTAGAACTAAAAGGCCAGTGATTTGCTTTGCTTTTAAGGGAATCATTGAGAAAGAGTGTAAATGGTCGATGTTTTCACCAAACAAGCACTTAATAACATTAGGTAACTCAGGCCCACAATACGGGCTCAGTAAGTCGTTAGTAATTGTATGAATTTCTGTATGAGAGCTAATAAATTTAGATATTTCTGGGTTTTCAGAATTTATATTCCATAATCGTATTTCTGCATGTGATATTGAAAAAATATCGCGTAGAATTAAATGAAATTCATTTAGAAAATCTTTGAGATCTGTGAAGGTTAGAAACATGATAGCTAAATCATGCATCTTTTCACTGATAATATCATTTTCCTTGCCAAATTTAACCAACTCAAGAAACTTATCTTGTAGGGCTTTATTTTTATCTCGTAAAGCTATAGTTTGCCTCTCACTTATAGGAATAGCCCTATCACTATGAGGGTGTGGAATATAAATATTAGACAGCATATCACTATATTCAGCAAAAAATTGTGGATGCTGCTTTAGGTATTGAGCCACCTCTTCTGACTTGAGTTTCATATTTCCCCTTTGGTTAAATTTATAATTCAATTTCTCCATAAAATACAGAAGTGGCTGGTCCCGTCATCCAGACAGGGTTATTTTTTCCTTTCCAAGAAATGCTTAAATTACCCCCAATAGTACTTACTTTAACCGTTGAGTCCAATAGTCCTCTAGTAATTCCCGCTACTACAGCAGCGCATGCACCAGTACCACAAGATGGTGTTTCACCAACGCCCCGTTCGTATACTCTCAAATTAATATGTTTACGGTTTAATATTTGCATATACTCAGCATTTACATTTTGAGGGAAGCATGAATGATTTTCTATTAAAGCCCCTTCGGTTAGTATTTGAGCTTTATTTATATCTTCAGTAATTTGTACTGCATGTGGATTGCCCATTGAAAGGACACTAAATTCTATTTCTTTTCCATTGATATCAAGTGGGTATATAAGTTTACGTGCGTCCGTGATAAAGGGAATTTCTGCAGGTTCAAATTTAGGAGCGCCCATATTTATTGTAATTTCGCCATTCTTTGCTAATTTAGGAGTAATAATTCCACTAAAAGTTTCTACTCTAATTTCTTTCTTTTTGGTCATTCCTTGATCGAACACATAGCGTGCAAAGCAACGCGCACCATTACCACATTGTTCTACTTCATTTCCATCAGCATTAAAAATACGGTAACAGAAATCAGCATCACCTTTAGCTTTCTCTACTAGTAATATTTGGTCACAGCCTATGCCAATACGGCGATTTGCAATATAACGTAATTGCTCTGGACTGAGTTTTATAGGTTGATTCATGCACTCAATGAGGACAAAATCATTGCCTAAGCCATGCATTTTAGTAAATTTATATTTCATCTTTTTAAGTTATATGTGCGACAAGAAGGGTCGTAGTTAGTTAATTATAAGTTCTAATAGTGGGCAATATCTGATATCCTGTAGGATGTTTTTTAATTATAAATAATCAGAAACTATAATATGAGCGAATACTTATTTACTTCAGAATCTGTGTCTGAGGGTCATCCAGATAAAGTGTCAGATCAAATTTCTGATGCAGTCTTAGATGCAATTTTAACTCATGATAGTAGCGCGCGGGTAGCTTGTGAGACATTATGTAGTACTGGCTTAGTTATTATGTCAGGTGAGATTACTACTGATGCATCAGTAGATTACAACATAATTGCCCGCGAGACTCTCAAACGTATAGGTTACAATAGTTCAGATATTGGCTTTGATGCAAGTACTTGTTCGGTCTTAACTGCATTTAATAAACAATCACGTGATATTGCTCAAGGGGTTGATCGTAATAAAGAACAAGAATTAGATCAGGGGGCAGGTGATCAGGGGTTGATGTTTGGTTATGCTTGTGATGAGACAGCCCAATTAATGCCAATGCCCATTCATTATGCACATAGGCTAGTGGAGCGCCAGGCAGAAATAAGGAAGAGTGGGCATCTTCCATGGCTGCGACCAGATGCCAAATCTCAAGTTTCGGTTAATTATAAAGATGGTAATCCACAGAATATAGAAACAGTTGTAATTTCTACACAGCATAATCCAGAAATATCTCATGCTGATTTAACTGAGGCTGTAGTTGAGGAAATTATTAAGCCTGTTCTTCCAAAAGAAATGCTGGATAGTAATATTCGTTACCTTGTAAATCCTACTGGTCGTTTTGTCATTGGTGGGCCAATGGGTGATTGTGGATTGACTGGACGAAAGATTATTGTAGATACTTATGGTGGTACAGCACATCATGGTGGGGGTGCTTTTTCTGGAAAGGACCCTTCCAAAGTAGATCGTTCAGCTGCATACGCTGGGCGTTATGTGGCTAAAAACATTGTTGCAGCTGGAATTGCAAGCAGGTGTGAGGTGCAAATAGCATATGCAATTGGTGTAGCTAAACCTGTTTCTCTGATGGTTGAGACTTTTGGTACAGGTAAAATTTCAGATGATAAGATTGCAAAGTTAATTGAACGAAATTTTGATTTGCGACCGCGTGCGATTATTCAATCACTTAATTTATTGCGTCCTATTTATCTTAAAACTGCTTCTTATGGTCATTTTGGACGAGATGAGCCAGAATTTACTTGGGAGGCAACTGATAAAATTGAGCAGCTGCGCGCAGATGCAGGTATTAAGAATCCAATAGAATCGTAAAAATAGTAGTCTTATATTTTCAAATTTAATTTTCTCTTTATGCTTAGGTGCGTCATGGTTGACATATGATCCACTAAGTAGAATTTTGGTTGGGGCTTTAAGGGCGTTACATTAACGCACCTAATTATTTTAGGAGTTTTTATGGACGTTGAGCTTAATACTGTTAGTGTCAAAGCCACCGAATATAAAATTGCTGATATATCGCTTGCAGGATGGGGGCGCAAGGAAATTGCAATTGCAGAAAATGAGATGCCTGGTTTGATGCAGTTGCGCAAAGAATATGTGGGTCAAAAGCCTTTAGAAGGAGCTCGTATTGCAGGTTCTCTTCATATGACTATTCAGACTGCAGTATTAATAGAAA
>TARA_B100000686_G_scaffold108202_1_pt1 | contig 21240 bp, 17 predicted proteins | sample TARA_B100000686 | Tara Oceans TARA_B100000686 (sample SAMEA2622733) | marine metagenome | biome: marine biome (ENVO:00000447); feature: marine epipelagic mixed layer (ENVO:xxxxxxxxx); material: "saline water (ENVO:00002010), including plankton (ENVO:xxxxxxxx)" | depth 150 m | reverse complement strand
AGAAAGGACCCTACACATGGTGGTCTAATCGTGGTAGGGCCAGAGAGTTAGACCGCGGCTGGAGAATAGATTATGTTCTCGCAAATGACGCTGCCAAATCTCTGTTCAAGTCAGCCGAGGTACTCAGGGAAGGAGGTTTGGTTGTATCTGACCACGCACCCCTGATTGTCGATTTAGATTTGTAATCCGCTCCCTACGGGAGCGGTTTTTCCGCAAATGCTGGAATACAGCATCTTTCAAGTGATGAAGTAGTAGCGAGGCCGCATGGCGGATACGCTGGAGGACAGGCTAGCCAGAATCCTCCCCGGCGGTAGGGGAGTCTGGATACCCATGGACCACGGTGTTTCCAACTATCCAGAACAAGGTCTTCAGGACATGGACTCGATAGTTCAGAGCGTCATTGCAGGAGGTGCTGATGCTATTGTACTCCACAAGGGCGCGCTCACTCATCACGCAGATAATTCAGGATGGCACGGCTTTGTCTGTCATGTTTCAGCTTCTACTGTCCACGGTGGAGACAGAGGCCAACACAAGGCCAGTGTCGCAACTGCAGAAGAGAGCTGGCAGCGCGGAGCCATGGGAGTCTCCGGTCAAGTAAATCTCGGTGATGATGCTGAGAAAGAGATGATTGAATCACTAGGTAGGCTAACCACCGAGGCATTTCCTCTCGCAATGCCAGTGCTAGGCATGGTTTATCCTCGCGGCCCCAACCTCAATGTCTCTGAGGGTGACTCTACCAAAGGAGTCGCCCATGCAGCCCGTCTGGCATGGGAACTGGGATGTGATGCTGTCAAGGTGCCTTGGACCGGTTCAGTCAAGTCATTCAGAGAAGTCACTCAGGCAGTCCCGATTCCGGTGTTGATTGCAGGTGGACCATCAGGAGCGAACTTCCTCGATACTCTCCAAACTGTAGAGGACTCAATCACTGCTGGCGGGTCAGGAGTCTGCATGGGTAGACAGGTCTTCGCAAGTGATGATCCCCAGTCTCGTGTCGCTGCACTTCGAGCGGTTATTCATGATGGAATATCTGCTACAAAGGCATCAGAGATGCTTGGAGGCAAGTAATGGAAATCTGGCTCGACGCCTCCGAAATCGACTCTTCGAGAAATCCCGAAGGAGTCAGCAGAGTCTGGTCAGGAAGCGCCCCAGATGTCGCCGAGGTCGCTATAGATGACCATCGTGGACAAGATGAGGCAATCTCATTGATTGGATCTGTGCCTTGGATTTTGGTCAGATGCTCTGACTGGACGATGATACCTCTCGAGAACATTGTCGCAACCGCCGCTGGAAGCGGAACAAAAGTAGCCTCGGCGATTTCACTTGAGATTGACCTCAATGGAGCAGCGCATTCTCTGCAGCACGGAGTAGATGCAGTTTTACTTCCTCCTGAGCAAGGCAATGAGTCGCTTTGGGCAGCAGCAAGGGAGATATCTACAGAGGCCGATGAATCCAATGAAACAGTCGAAGCCCCACGGCTCGTCACTGCAGTAATCCTGTCAGTTGAGTCGGCAGGAGTGGGAGAGAGAGTTTGCGTGGACCTGATTGAACGACTCTCACCGGGAGAAGGGATGGCAATAGGCTCCTCTGCCAGTTCGCTATGCTTAGTTCACGGAGAGACAATTCCTTCCGAGTATGTCCCCTCAAGGCCATTCAGGGTAAATGCAGGAGCGATACACGCCTATGTCTTGATGGCCGACAACTCCACAAAATATCTCAGCGAACTTGAGCCTGGTGACGAGGTAGCAGTACTATCGAGTGACGGCTCAAAACGAGGAGCCATAATTGGTAGGCTCAAGGTCGAGCGTAGACCTTTCATCATGCTCAGATTTTCCACTCCTATGAGTGAAGGCCAAATCATGCTCCAACAGGCCGAGACAGCTCGCCTAATTTCGACCTCTAGCGAGACCGTTCCGGTCACTAGTATCGAAGAAGGCGCGAAAATCCTCGCCCTCAATGAGGCCAGCATGAGGCATATTGGCCAGGCCGTTGCCGGGGAGGTTACCGAGAGATGAAGTTACTAGCGACAGGAACTGCCAATGGTGGAATTTCCGTACTACATGCAGCAGGCCTTGGGAAAGGTTGCTCAGCAGGTATCGAACTTCGATGCGAGGCCAGGCTAGTTGAAGGAGCAAACTCGCCCAGAGACGACCATGGATTGCTAGAAGCAGTAATGCAAGTCTGGGTCGAGTCTGGTTACCCTCGATTCGATGGGGTCGGGTGGGAGATTGACAGCAAGATTCCGATAGGACAGGGCCTCAAGTCCAGTGCAGCAGTAGCGTGTGCTGCACTCAAGGCTCTAGACCAAGCGTCTTGGACAGGGTTGAGTGATTATGAGATAGTCGACATGGCTGTAGAGTCTCAGAGAAGAGCGAGATGCACGATTACTGGAAGTATGGATGATACTTGGGCGGCCATCAGTGATGGTTGGAAACTAGTCGACCCATTTGTCCCATCCAGAGAGTCAGTACTAATGGAAGGTGATATCGAAGATGACCTAGAGGTTCTGATTGGTCTGAGGGGCCCCAGAGTCGCCTCTATAGATTCGTTCGACTTTGAATCTCAGAGCAAACTGTTTGAGAGAGCATTGGCTTCTCTGTCCAACGGTTCAGTACTATCTGCAATATCGACCAATGGCATGGCAGTCTCTGCAGCCATGACTGATGACGAATCTCTCAGGCTATGCAACTCTCTGATTTTCAGAGGGGCCCTAGCTGCCGGTATCAGCGGTTCGGGTCCAGCGGTTGCTGCAATATGTCAAGGCGACTCGGAAGGCGTCGCTGAGATTCTAGAGAACTCATGTGAGAGAGTGATCAAAACTCAATTTGCAAGCCAAATAGAGGTCGAGGAGGAGGCGGACAGATGGGGATGACATTGGGTGAAAATCTCAAAGTGACTTTGTTCGGCGAGAGTCATGGCGCTTGCGTCGGTGCTCTGGTTGAGGGTATCCCAGCCGGAACTCCGATAGATGAGGCGGAATTGAACCGTGCAATTGCAAACAGACGTCCTGGCAGAAAGGGAATGTCGGCTAGGTCAGAATCGGACCAGTGCGAAGTGCTCTCTGGAGTGTATGATGGAAAGGCCACAGGATGGCCAATACTCATGCTTACTCGAAACTCGGATGCTAAACCGTCTGACTACTCGTTCCTTCCGGACCAACCACGCCCGGGCCATGCCGACATGGTGGAGAGCATACGCTCGAATGGATCTAACGACCCCAGAGGAGGAGGTTCCCAATCAGCCCGCCTGACCTATGGCTTGGTCACCGCAGGAAGTCAGGTCAAGTTTCTGTTAGACCAAGCAGGCTGGTATTGTAATGCGCATTTGCATAGCGTTGGAGATATTGTCGCTAGGCCACTCTTTGAGTTAGAGAAGGGTGCCGAAATGAAACCTTCTTCAGATATGGTGAGGCTAAATTGTAAGGATCCCGAAGCTGCAAGAGAGATGTCTGAGATAATCGAATCAGTTCGCATGGACGCCGACTCAATCGGATCATGTGTTGAGATTCTTATCACAGGTCTACCTATTGGCTTGGGAGAACCTTGGTTCGATGGAATTGAACCCGCACTCGCACGCGGCTTGATGGCGATTCCCGGTGCTCGTGCAGTTGAGTTTTCTCAAGGAGCAAAAGCCTCCAGAATGAGGGGCTCGGAGCACAACGATAACTGGATTCCAGGTGCTGATGGGCCAGAATTGGAAGGTTCTGATTCTGCTAGCGCAGATGGGGCAATTGGTGGAATTTCTACCGGTGCTCCAATCAGTGTCATAGTCCACTTCAAGCCACCCAGTAGTATTCCTCGCGAGCAGATGACCCTGCATCTCCCTAGCAACGAGGTCATACCTCTGAAGGTAGGGGGCAGACACGACCCGGTAATCGGCCCTAGAGCAGTTCCTGTGGCCGAGGCAGTAGCTATGCTGGTCCTTGCCGATTTGGGAATAACTGCAGAATTACTAAGCCTGCCCTAATCAGGCGTTCTTCTCTTGCATCTGCTGTATTCTCAAAGGTAGGTTGATTGCGAACATTGCAGCGATGATTGTGAACACCATGACAGTACCTAGGGCGACTCCGTACACACTGGTCAACTCCACACTTTCTCGAAGCCGATGAGCTGCTACGTCATCGAACAGGCCTACTATGGCTGGAATAATCAGATTAATCGTCAGAGTCAGTAATGCCACTAATCCAGCAACTGCTGGAGTAATCATTAGTGATTTGTAGTACTTACTCGTAATCTTCGTGACCTGCATGACGTATACCTCGCCAGTCCTTATCGAAGTATCAAGCATTGAGAATCTGATTATTCCACTTGTTAATTCGATGTACATTACTAGGAAGACGGCGTAGAGGAGTAGTAGGACCTTCTGTGAAAGTTCACTATCTGGTAGCAAATCCAAACCGAAATCGACCTTACTACCTGCGAATCTGAGTGTTACAACAATCAGCAAAGCGTATGAGATTATGATCGCCCTCTGGTCTCTCTGAGTAATCCCAAAAATACCCGATATTAGGCCCCCAATCATCAGAACAAGATGTATTATTCCTCCAGCCGAGGGCATGCCCAATGAATTAGCCACTGAGAACCATGCAGTTCCACTAACTGGAGTGACCATGAATGTCAACATGCCAAGAGCAACTAAATTCACAGTAGCGAGTTGCTGCAAAGTGGATACCATTCTATCGGGAGGCAGGAACTTAGTCGTACTGACAATTGGCCCTCCGAAGAATGATTCGATTACAGTTGGGACATGGACTTCAGGAATTGCATCCTTTGGAATCTCAGTACTGGACTTCAGCCTTCCCGCTGCCTTCTTTCTACTAGGGGCGGCCGAGCGAACCTTCTTCCCTTCATACAGATGGGATGTATCTCCGCCACCATCGGTTTCAACTTCATCGGCCATTTATTCTCCTCCTAGAATCCCCTCGCACCAGCTAGTGCAGTATTGAGCAACATATCTGGTTCCCAGTCCATTACGAAGGCACCTAGCCCTCGTAATTCACTAAGCAGAATGTCGCGCTCAGTCTTGAGGACCTCATACCCAGTTCTGTCAAGTCTCCGCGCATCGAACTCGAACTCAAGACTACTCGGAGAGAGTATAGTGACATCGAAGTTCCTAGAGCGTAGATCCCTGACTGCATTTACAACTGTAGGATCATCTTCTAGTGGGCTGAGGATGATAACCGGACTCCCTCTGTTAATGTGAGGCATGATTCGGTCTGTGACAATCTTGAGCGGAGTATTTCCCTTTGCCATTGCTCCGGCAAGCTTGGTCAGAAGAACGAACAACTGCTTCTTACCGGTATCTCTGTCGACTGATACAATTTCGTCACCATAGGTTACCAAGCCGACCGAATCTCTTCGTGATAGGAAGTATTGGGAAAGGCTGGCCGCGGCTCTTGTACTGTAAACCAGAGAATTCCGACTGACCGGGCCGGTTTCAGAAATTGCTCTACTATCGACAATCATAATGATGTCACTTACAGCATCTCGCTCGTACTCATTAACCATCATCTTGCCAGCGCTTCTTGCCGTGGCATTCCAGTTGACCTTCTTCATCGGGTCACCGGGAATGTATTCTCTGAGGTTATAGAAGTTTGAACCCTCACCGGGATTTCTGATATTGACGGCTCCGGTGAAAATCTTCGGAACCCTACTCTTAATCATCGCATCCTTGATGTCCTCCATCTTCGGGAACACAAGGAAATCATCGTAGAGATTCAATTCGCGCTCGTTGTGGAATAGTCCGAATGGATCTTGAACTCTGATGCAAACAGGGCCGATGGTGTAGAATCCCCTCAAAGGCGTCTCGATGGTGTATGATATCTCAGTCTCGCGCTTGGGCCCCAATTCCATCAAAACATAGTTGGCACCCTTCTTAATTCGCATTACATCGGGAACTCGATCTCTGACTTCCAGAACCTTGGAGAGATTTGAGCGGTTCTGGATTCTAAGTGTGACATCGATTTCACCGTCCTCGAAAATACGCGAAGACGAAATCTTCCGCATCGCTGTAATGCTGTGAAGTTGAATCCCTTCATCTGAATCAACATCCTCCATCCTTCTGCCGGTTGATGCTACGTCGGCATGAGTGGTTCTGAAGGCAGCCCAAGTCAGGAACGAGAGCAGTACTACAGCTACGGTTACCAATTGTGAATTCCTCAGGACAAGGCCTAGGAGGTACAGGGCAATGGCTAGCGCTGCAAACATCGCAGACTTTCTACTCCATGCCAAGTTAATCACCTCCTATCGGTAGTCGGGTCTATCTCAGACCGTCGGAACCTGCACTTGCCTCAGGATATCTTGGATGACTTCGCCGTTTTCCAGACCCTTAATCTGGTGCTCCGGCTTCAGAATCAGCCTGTGTGCAATAGCGAGTTCTGCAACTGACTTGACATCGTCAGGAGTAACGAAATCGCGACCACGCATTGCGGCTGCAGACCTTCCAGTCTTTAGCAGAGCCTGAGAACCTCTTGGCGAGGAGCCGACTAGGACTCTTGGGTCCTCGCGTGTCTTGGCGACTATCTCGACCATGTACAGTCTAACTGCAGGGTCTACGTAGACATCCTCAATGGCCTGCTGCATTGCAACCACTCTAGCGGGGTCAGTAATGACTTCAACTTCGACCTCGTCCTTCTTACGCTCAATTCTGCGATTCAGAATTTCAACTTCGTCAGCGCGGTCTGGATATCCAACGCTCATCTTGAACATGAAACGATCAAGCTGAGCCTCTGGTAGTGGGTAGGTACCCTCTTGCTCGACAGGGTTCTGTGTTGCCATAGTAAGGAACGGCGCTGGTAGCATGTGTGTAACTACGCCCACAGTCACTTGCTTCTCCTGCATGGCCTCCAGTAGCGCTGCCTGTGTCTTCGGTGGCGCTCTGTTAATCTCGTCAGAAAGCAGTAGGTTACAGAAGATAGGTCCAGGCTTGAAACTGAACTCACCCTTCTTTGCATCGTAGATGTTTGTTCCCGTGATATCTGCAGGCAGCAGATCGGGAGTAAATTGAACACGCTTGAAGTCGCATCCTAGAGCGTCAGCGAAGGTGTTCGTCATCAACGTCTTTGCAAGTCCCGGATAATCTTCGAACAGTAGGTTACCATTCGACATTATGTTAACTAGAACATTGTCAATAACGTGTGACTTACCGATAATGACCTTCTGTACTTCGGTGCTAATCGCACTTGAGATGGCCCCTACGGCTGTCAACTTCTCACTCATCTTCTTCTTTCCGCGAGCGGCTTCTGCCTTCTTCGCGTACCCCGCCTCGACATCGTCGGGCGGAGGAGCTTCCTTTTTCTTGGCTGGTGGTGTTGCATTCATTCTATCTTCTCTCCAATTTTTTAATTTCTCTTCCCCCATCGCCTTATCGCTTGCATCATCTTGCGTAGTTCTTGGGGGGAATATGTCTTACTCTCGCTGTAAACCAGCTCTACGAGCCTAGGGTCGCCAATCATGGCTTGGACCTCAGAAGGCTGTTTGGACGCCATCTGATCTCTAGTCAGGTCATGATGCACTCTAATCTTGGTAATCAATGCCTGCTTGACTCGTAATCGATACGTATTGGGATCTAGTTTCTTCGGCCGCTGATTGAATTTCGTCAGGTCGAACACATGTCTCCAATTCTCCTTTTGAGGGACTACCATCATCGCTACCAGAAGTAGTAACCCTACATTGAGCACAACCAGCCACTTCAGGAAGTTGTTCGAGGTCAGTAAGACCACGGTGCCCATACTCTCTACGAATGGTGCCGATACGACCCCAGTGATATGCCGACTCTCGTCGAAGACCACTTGGAAATTTGACTTATCATTTCTGATTTCACCGGAAAGTCCGATGTTATCATGCTCCATCATTGAGTCAATTAGGAGATTGAAGTATATCTCATTGCCAAGCCAATGGTTGTTGTCATGAATCTCTTGCATCCAGCAACTGCCAACCACTCCCTCGCAACTGTCACTCAGTTTACGGTCTCCCGAGGAAGCCTGAGAAAGAGTCCAGAGTTTGTTTGAGAAAGCCTCCTCATCTGCTACAAAGACAATACTACCAGTCACTCCCAGTTCTGCGATATCTCCGCTTATTCCTGACTGCCCCTCTCTGACTTTGTCATAGGCAGTAATGTTGTGGTAGTCAAAGCGAATCACTAGAGATAAATCTCCCGGAGCAGGATTCAGTGGGTTGCTGGCATCACCGTCTCCCATCAAATCGATGAATGCGGAAGAAGAAGCTGTTGCTAAGATGTTGACATCTCTCTCATCTGGATGAGTAATGTCTCTCTCAGAAGGCTCGAATTTCATGCCAGTAGGTGAACGGAACATTACAGGTATCCTGCAGGATGCCGGATTCTTGTTCACAATTTGGAATTCGCTACACCCTTGATTTGCCGCTCCAGCCTGCATCTGATTGACGTCTTCTTGAACTGCAGCAGCACTCCAAACATTCTGCCATGATGGGTAGTACGGCTCATTCTCTGAGTCGTACTCGAGATAGTGCTGATTCTCATCCTGCAATGGGAATCCGAAGTATGTAACTCCGAACTTTGAAGCCAGTCTATTGGCATTTGTACCATCGGCTGCGACAATCACTTTGCCGCCCTTCTGAGTAACAAAGTCGTAGATGGCATCCGCCTCTGTTTCATCGATAGGCTTCTCCGGAGCGATAATCAGTAGCATAGTTCTGTGTGGATCCTTCCAGTCATTAACCAACATCGGTGTTGACATTGTGTTTGCAATGAAGTATCCCTCGCCATCCCCTTCAGAGCTAAGGGATTCTCTCATGTCGGAGACTTGATACAACTCTTGATTCTCATATGCCGAGTAGGCTGTTGACTTGCCAATTACGAACAACATTGGCAAAAGGAGAAGCAGAACAACCGTGACTGCAATTGCGCCAATAATGTAGGTGCTGAATTCGAAACCACCCCTCTCATCTTCGGCCATGGTAAATACTCCTTTCTTGTTATCCGGAAGCTAGACAGCACCTACGGTGCTCGCGGGAGCCTAATTCCACAGTTATATGTTCCTGAGAGAAGTTTGTGCTTTGGTTCCGATTTATTGAGCCCCAGTGCTGTTTCTACACTCTCCCAATCAGTTAAATCAGTAGGAAAATAACACTCAGAGAACCCGTCTATTCGCATATCCTGCAGCAACTGCCAGAGTAGCAGCAACTTGTATTATTCCAGGTGCTGGCAGACTGGTACTGATTACCTCGGAATCTCCATCAGAATTACCATTCTGATTATCCCCTCCAGAGTCTCCATCTTCGTTCTGGAGAGGCGGTTCTACGGTGATTGTGGTTTCGTCGCTTACTACAGAAGCCTCCCCAGAATTCATAGCGCCATTAGATGAGATTGAAACCTCAATCTTACAATTTCTCTTAGGGTGACTCTCTGAAGCCGTTGCCACAAGATCGGCTTCAACGGTCTGGCCTGTAGCGATATTCTTAGTCATCAACGCATCCAAACCGTTGTCGGTTGTCAGTAAGGGACAGTTATCAGTCACCTCGAAATCCCCCACCTTATCTTGCACATTACCAGCATTGGTCACGCTGACTCTGAGTATTGCATCAGACCCTGCGTTCATTGGGCCGACAGGATCGGAGATATCAACTTCAAGTGAATAGATTGTAGGGATTCGCAACTCACCTGTTGCTTCTCGGTTTTCTCCAGGTAGGCCAACAGGTAATCCTGCCCTAGATACCAAGTTGGCTTTGATTGAGAATTCTTCCTTGCTATCTGCAGCAAAACTCCACACATCAATTCCAGAGATCTGGAGAGTGAACGAATTATTCTCCCCGGCTCCAATGGTTTCAGAGTCTGGCCCATCTGCATCGCCTTCGAATGGTACCTCGTATTCAAATTCTACAACAATATCCACTATTTCTTCATTGTTGACAAAGAAGACTACCGATGCCGTCCCATCCTTCTTAACGTCAAAGGGAACATCCTCGTTTTCTTGTGGATATTCTATGCCTAATTCCCAAGATCCGAATTGAGCATTTACAGTGGCCGAGGAGCAAACTACCAGCAGTGCGATACCGAGTATGATTTGCCTATTCATGCTAGACTTCCTTTAGCCCGCTTCCGGCGCGTTTTGTTAAGACCTTCACCATCTTGCGTCTGTAGGACGGAGGATACCAAGTATTCAACACAGGCCTCACTGCAGCACGAACTGCCTCAGCTAATTCATCAACGCTGGCTTTACCTTTCCAATCTTCTAGAATTGATTCAGCCTCCTCATCGTGATAGCCCGGTATCGACTCTAACCCAGTGGTTGCAACCCTGAGGTCAGCAGGAGAGCCTCCTTCTCCGGGCTTCCAAACCACCGCGACTCCTGCCTCAGGGAAATCCCATGAGTCTCTCTGACGGAGTTTCTGGTAGTCGCCGACCCATTCGCTTGAATCATCAGGAAGTGTGAGATGAGTGACCAACTCTCCTGGCTGCAAGACGTTCCTTGTTATCCCGTCCAATTCGAAGAAATCGTTTAGCAGCATTGACCTAGTGCCAAAAGGTCCCGCAAGATGGATATGCGCACCTAGGCACATTAGCACAGGAGCCAAGTCCGCTTGATATGTGGCGACGCACTGAGTGTTTTGATTGGGAATGACGCGACAGTCAGCACCGGTTCCGCAGTCACACTTGTAGCACCAATCAATCGACTCACGCCACTCTTCAGTCTGATTAAACCAGAAGCAACGAGTATCGAGGCATATGTTTCCACCTACGGTTCCTGAGCGCCTAATCATAACACTCGCTACCATAGCCGCCACTTTGGAAAGCAGAGGATGGACATCATCAAACTCAGCCAACTCATGCAGTCTGACCATAGCGCCGATGTGATAATTTGACAACTCAGATAACTCAGAAATCTTTGCCAGTGAAATCACATGCGGTTTTACATTGAGATGCCATTTGTAATTCGGCAGTAAGTCAGTCCCACCAGCAATCCAGTCGAACTCTTCGTCTGCCTCGCCCAACTCTCTTGAGAGGGATATCGCTTCCTCCAAGGTCTCTGGAGTATGGAGATTGAAAGGAGGCATACGCATCAGTTACCACCTCCGTGTCTTCTCTCTGCATGTTTCCAAGCGCTGCCAGCCAAGCGAGGAGAATCGACATACTCTTCACTCGGCGTTACACTGACAATCCACTTGTCGTCTTGTTCGTCAGCGGGAACAAGGGGGTCAAATCCGAAAAGGGCACCGTTGTGGTAAGGTGACTCGTCCTCCATTGATGCACGTGCAGAATCCCGAGCGGCATGCTCGGAAGACCTAGCCTCAAGAGACCCTTGCAATTCCGAATACTCAAGCCTAGGGGACTGAAGTTCGGTAGGGCCAACGCCTTCTTCCTTGCACTTTGCCTCAATCAGACGGTACATCCTGTCGGGCGTAATTGGTAACTCATTAGTTCTGATTCCAATGGCATCGTAGACTGCGTTGCAGACTGCTGGAAGGATAGGTAGCAGAGGCCCTTCGCCGGCCTCCTTGGCCCCGAACGGCCCCTCCGAGTCATTTGACTCGACAATTATGGGAACGACCTCCGGCATTTCGTGGACGCTTGGAATCTTATAATCGAGGAGATCCGGGTTCATGAGGTGGCCATTACGCCCGTACTTCATCTCCTCACTCAGCACCTGCCCCAGACCCATGTGGCACGAACCAATCATTTGGCCCTTGACAGAGAGTGGGTTCAGGGCCTTACCACAGTCATGGGCAGCCCAGATTTTGAGCACCTTTGTCTGACCAGTCTCCACATCGACCTTGACCTCTGCCACATATGCTGAGAACGAGTATGCTGGCGCTATTCCTGCACCCGCTCCCTTGTGCACCCTGCCCATTGGAGGAGTTCGATAGGCACCAGATGAGACCAGTGCCCCCTTGTCCTCTTGTGCCTTGTGCAAAGCTTCGAGGTATGAGACTCCAACGGCGGGATCTCGCTTGTCGTAGATTCTCCTATCGCCAATGACTAATTTTTCTTGGGATGCTCCTGTAACAGAAGCAGCGGCTTCGAGTAATTGCTCTCTGATTTGCATCGCAGCAGATATTGCCGCATTGGCATTCATGAAAGTGACACGGGAAGAGTACGAGCCCAAGTCGACAGGCGACGTGTCGGTCTCGCGACTTCGAATACGAATCATATCCAATGGTAGGCCAAGAACTTCTGCGACCGACTGCGCAACAACGGTATCGGAACCTTGACCGATTTCTGCTGCACCCGTATGAACGGTTACTCCTCCATCCATGTCGATCTTGAGATGTACTGTTGCGTGAGGGAACTTGTTTGGTTCCCAGTGAATCGGAAGGCCGCTACCTGAGATGAAAAAGCCACAGCCTATGCCAATGCCGTGACCATCAGGCAGCTTCCGAAACTTGTCATCCCAGCCCGAAGCCTCTTTGACTCTCTCTAAGCATTCTCGCATTCCGATGCTAGTGACTCTGAATCCAGTGATTGTAGCAGAATGAGGAGGGAGTAGATTTGCTAGCCTGAGTGTAATGGGATCTACTCTCAATTGTTCGGCCAAATCGTCCATTCCGACTTCGACCGCGCATCGTGAGTTTACAGCCCCATGGCCCCGCATGGCCCCGCTGGCCGGCTTATTTGTCCAGACTCTCGCTCCGGTGTAATGGAATGCTCCAATCTCATAAGGAGCGGTATGCAAGACTCCGTTGTAATAGGTGGTGACGTGACCAAATGATGCGAATGCTCCGCCATCGATTAGAGCATCAGTCTCGATACCACATATCCTGCCTTCCGAATCAGCGTGTAGATTCATCTCTATTCGAGAGGGGTGACGACCTCGATTTACCCAGAAGACCTCTTCACGGTCGAAGTTGATTCTGACAGGTCTTCCGGCCTTGCGTGAAAGAATGGCAGCACACATCTCATGTGGAAAAGGATCTGACTTACCGCCGAATCCACCCCCGACGAAAGTCCTGTGGACGTTGATTTGGTGCATGGGCACCTCAAGCACATCCGCCAGTGCACGATGGACGTAGTGCGGTACCTGCTGTGGAGTATAGAGAGTCAATCTTCCAGACGGGTCCCAGTTGGCGACAACGGCATGTGGCTCAGTGAAACCGTGATTGGCACCGGCAAAGAGCCAATCCGAAGTGTGGCTAGCAGTCGCATTCTCAGTCATCCCCTCAATATCGCCAAACTCTTGGAAAACCCTCTTCTGGACATTGGATGAGCCGATATGATAGTCTCCTCGGTCGTGTATAGGCTCCTCTGAATCTACTAGGCCCTTGCGCATGTCGTGAATCGAATCGAGGTCCTCGTACTCTATCTCAATCAGGCGAACCGCCTCTCTTGCAGTATCCTCATCCACTGCGGCAACGCATGCAATTGGATCGCCGACGTGACGAGCCTTCTCCACGGCCATTGCATGTTCATCCTTGGTCACTGGTAGAACTCCGAATCTAGCTGGAGCATCCTCTCCGGTTGCTATAGCGACCACTCCCGGGAGCTCCAATGCAGCGGAAGCATCGATAGAGAGGATTCTGGCATAGTGTCGCGTAGACCTGACAATCCTACCAATCAATTCGCCCGGCAGCCGAATATCATCTCCATACTGGGCCTGACCCGTGACTTTCCAACGACTATCGACCAAGCCAGTTGACTTACCTATGGTCGAACCTGTGATCAGGTCATCATGACGATGACCATGAGCCGCCTTAGAGGCAGCAATGGCCTCTTCATCTCTCGGCTTACTATCTCCATGACTCCCTCCGGAGCCAGGGCGAGGGAAGGGAAGCTTGCCGCTCTGCTGGCGGTATCCTTCGACCCGCTTCTTGTTGGACAACTAATCTCCTCCTTCAGAAAGGCCCGGATGCGGATCGCTCTTGGCGCTAGTCGGATCTTCAGTAGCCTCGCCAGAGGTCAGGATATCTGATGCAGCCTTCACGGAATCCACAATCTGCTGATATCCAGTACATCGGCACAGATTACCTTCGATAGCGCTCTTTATCTCATTATCATCAGGTTGAGCATTTTCTTCCAGAAGGGCTGAGATGACAACAAGGAATCCAGGGGTACAAAAGCCACATTGGCTCCCTCCGCACTCTGCAAAGGTTTGTTGAATAGGATGTAGATGATGCCCGTCGGATAATCCTTCAACGGTTGTAATCGAGCAGCTAGACGCCTCTTGAGCTAGAGTGAGACAAGACAGCCGCGGCTCTCCATCAATCAGAACGCTACAGCACCCGCAAGTACCCATGTCGCATCCGCGCTTGGTCCCTAGACTGCCTACTTGGTCACGCAGCACATCGAGCAGAATCGCGTTACCATCGATGTGAAGGGATACCTCTTCACCATTCACCTTGGCATTCCAAGGGAGCTCCCCAGAGCGGGGCAACATTGGCAGTCTGAACTGGACCATCAGCAAGCCACCGTGAGCAGTGCCCTTTGAGCATTCCTTTGACCCCAAGGGGGTCAACCGATGTCATCTGCAGCCATTTTCATGATCTCTTCCTCGGCCCTCTGTAGGTGCTCTCCTAGAGTGCTCCGGGCCATCCCCAATTCGTCTGCCAACCCCCTTAGGGTGACCTCGGAATCAGATTGGTAATAACCTCGCTTGACCGCATGAGAGACCACTTCCTGCTGCCTCTTTGTCAGATTCTTAGACCAACCGCTTTTTTCCCTCCCTCGTAGGGATTGCACACTGACCTTGTCAGGAGGCAGTATCAGCCTCAATAAAGCAAGGAAGCGACTGATTGACTTTGAATGACCTGACACTCTGAGTTCCATCCCACGTTCAGCATCAATACCGTAAGGAGGCTGTACATGGATATTTGACATCTCGATTGCTGACACAGCCAATGGGTGAGTGCACAGCAGGCTGACCAGAACTCCGTCTTCATCCTCCTCGTGCTGCTCGATAACTTCGAAACTGTCGAATTCTGAGATTTCTTCTACCGAATGACCCTCACGCATCTTGATCTCGGCTAATTGAGTAACACTATCCGGACCCAAAGCTAGGTGCCCTAAGATTTCTACCCTCTCGGCCACTTCAAGGATTTTGGACAGCTCCTTCGCTCCAGCCAGAGAAGATATTCTCCATCTCAGGGTGACCTTTCTCATATCGTCTCCAATACTCCATCAGTATTGAATCCTCGGACGGACTATTCCCAATACGCTTCTCGGATGGCTTGATTGGCTTCCATACACATGACCACATCACTGGGCCGGGAAGGCATTGTAGCCGTGCCATTTAGGTGCTCAATTATGGGCTCAACATTGCTCTCATTTACAACTCCCCAGCCAACCTGAGTACACGGCGCCACAGGAGAAATTGGAGTCGTTCCCGACAGAGGATCCCATGTATTGAATGATGGATACCAGCCAGAAAGGTTCAATGCATCTCTGATATCATCATTGGTGAGAGAAAAATTGGTCCCGTTTACAATCAGACCACCTCTAATTTCAGGATCTGCTCCAGATGACACGTCTCCAAACTCATCCCTGAGCCACATCAGGACTTTGGATAGAAGGCCTGCGGTTCTAGGGGTGGCAAAAGAAGTGCCAGAAGTCTCGTGGTAACCGTCGATGTCATCATGGTTAGGCAGTACTTGTGTCCAGTCCGCAGCCACATCTGGGTAGGAACCACTCATGGTCTCTTTCTGATCATCGCCCTCTTCAGCATAGCCCGAAATTCCGATACTCCAGGGTGGCCCGGCAGTAGAATCCTGAACTGCAGGAGAAGGAGTGTTGTCAGCAGCACCTGTGTGGATTTTCTTGTTCTGTACCACAGCTACTTTGGTCGCGTCTTCGATACCGGGCACTGGGATGGACCCTATCGGGCCGAAACTGGTAGTGATGATGTCGACAAGTGGTTGATTTGCGGCGGCTAGTACGGCTGCATCACTGAAACCTTCTACGAAGAATATCACTGCATCTGGATTTGCATTGATTACCGACCCCGTTACAGCAGTTCCGTGCCCGTCTTGAGGGTCGTCTAGAATCGGAATATCGGTATTATCATCAGGTGTGGTGCCGATGATTCTAGTTCCTTTGAACCAGACGACATCCTCTGAGGTTATGTTGTCCCAGCAAACCTCCTTGTCAGCTTCGTATCTCTCCTGCCAAGTCCCATTCAATGTGACATCGCAGATCTTGTTCACCCCAAGACCATCGAGCAGCCACTGAGGATATGTCTCATTCATCCTGAAGTGATTGTGATAGACGTTGATTCCAGTGTCTATAGGGGCTACCACACTGAATGCCCCGAAACCCTCCTCTGTTTCAGGAAGCACCTCGATAGGCTCGTCGTCACCCCATAGCAAACATCCGCTGAGCGGGGTCACGATTACTAGCAATGAAACAACTAGAGCAATACTTCGCACAGTAGACCGTGATGGTAGATAGATTTCAGTCTTAGTAATCATTACTAGATTTATTCAGGCATATTCATCTCCTATGCTTCACCGCACGTTGATAGGAGTAGTAGAGGTGATTAGTTGAGAAATGCAATTTCATCCCTATTTTCTTTGCTTTCCAATGTCGCTTCAACCATAGTTTCTGTGGTATTTGGAGCATTTCGAAAGATGCCTGTCAGGGTGGGCTTGGCAATTGTAGGTTCGATCTGCCTCACTATCGCTTTCGTAGCCGGATTAATGTGGGGCTATATCGCACCATCTCTATTCAGCGAAAATCTACAGACTACACTGCAGAATTCTCTTTCCATCATCTTGGTGATGATTCTAGTTTGGATATCTATTGCCACATTCATTCCTAGCCAAGAACGCCAATCAGAGGGGCCGCAAGATTCGAAGGAGTCACCGAACGAGATTATCGAGGTACGCTCCCAAGTCTTCTCCCAAGATGAAGACGACGCTGAACTAGTCGAGTAATCAGGCCTTCTCAAGAGCCATTATTTCTGCACAAACCGCGATTGCTATCTCTTCGGGGGACTCGGCACCTATCTCAAGGCCAATTGGACATCTAACTGAGTCAACAACTCTCTTCGAAATTCCCTTTCCGATTGCAGCCTGGCTGAATGCCTTCCACTTGGACTTGGAACCAATTGCCCCTATTCTAGGGCGAAAGCCTCCATCCAATTTCTCAAGCAGCCCGAGAAGCATGTCTTGGTCGACTGACCAGTCGTGACCCAGAAGTAGGATATCAGAGAACCTAGCAAGTGATTCTGAATCCTCGTCTTTGAGGAATTCATCCACAGAGATAGAGTGTAACTCGTCAGCATAGGGATACACAACTTCGTTGGCGTACTCCTCTCTTACGTCAAAGACACTGTGTGACCATCCTAGAGTATCGCAAACCAATGCAACTGATCGGCCCACATGGCCACCACCAGCAATCAGTACATGGGGAACGGGTTCCATAACTTCCATTGACACTGTGACCCTACCCCCGCAAAGACTGTCGAGGGGCGTTGCCTCTTGTTCCTTCGCATCCTTATAGAGCACAAATGTCTCCACCTTTCCGCCCTTCTGGCGAACTTCTGCTCGCCCACCGTTGAGCATCCCTCTCAACGCGTTTTCGATTTTCATCTCTAGACCGGCCCCTCCCACAGTTCCGAACCTAGCACCGCCCTCGGTCACCGCCATACGAGCCCCAGGCTTGCCTGGAACGCTGCCACTGGCCTCGATTACAGAGGCCATAGCTACACTCTGACCTCTCTCGAGCATGTCGAGAACCCAAGTCAGGACGGCCTTGGTCACAATACCGGGAGCGGCTACCGAGCCTTTGGGATTACGCTCAAGGAATCCCAACCAACTTTGATATGACTAACTGTTCGGCACATACTCGTGTCATCGGGTGTCAGCGCGGGAGAAATCTTCGAAATCATTGTCATCTCGATGCGAGATGCATTCCTCGCGGTGACGGTTTTTGTTGCAGCCATGGTTCTGTTGTTTAGTTGGCTTCAGTACATCACTGCAGGCCGATTTGTATCATGGATACGTGAGAACAAGCGCTTGCAGCCGGCCATTGGGGCATTGATGGGACTAACTCCTGGTTGTGGCGGAGCAATCATCGTAATGCCGATGTATGCACGCGGATATGTCACTTATGGAACAGTCATTGCAACTCTGATTGCAACTCTCGGAGACGCAGCATTTGTTCTGATTGGAGCGGTATTCCAAGATTCTGCGTTCATCACACCGGTGATCGCGGTGCATGCGACATCATTCATCGTAGGCGTAGTTTGGGGGTATGGCGTGGATTCTTTGGAAGTGACACCATCTTCTCCATTAGGGAGGTTGGGGCCAAAACTCGGCTCTGAAGAACCTCTGGGCGAAGAAGCGGCCAGAGAGATGGAGGGCAGGGATTCGGTAATCGAGGACATGCCCAGAGAGGTCCCTGATGGACTTGGTTACAGAATCATCCACCAAGGATACAGAGTCTGGTGGATTGTTACTGCAGTTGGGTTGTGCCTCGCAATCCTACTGCTGATTTGGTACGCTCAAGATCCAGAATATGCTCCCGAGCTGGTCTGGGACCCAACTACCAGAGATGGCCTAGTGACCTGGGTTGGTTTCATTGGGACATCTCTCTCAATTATCTTGTATGTCTCATCGAAAAACTTCCTCGGAGATGATACAGAAGCTACCATTGGAGACAAGTTGAACTCCTTAGATGAGACACTTGTTCACGCGGCTTCGGAGACCGCATTCGTAACATTCTGGGTCTTGATTGCCTATCTGGCCTTTGAGTTCGGGATGATTGCTTCTGGAATCAGTGAGGTCGATCTTGCCGAAAATGGCGCCGGAGCAGGTGCTGTGATGGTTGCCGCAGCTGTTGGACTTATTCCGGGCTGCGGACCTCAGATAATTGCCATATCTGCATACGTCGAGGGAGTGATTTCATTCCCTGCTTTGGTGGCCAATGCAATCTCACAAGATGGAGATGCATTGTTCCCCCTATTGGTAAGGCACAAAGTGGCCTCGATATGGGCCACAATACATACGACTCTTCCAGCCATAATCGTCGGATTCGCTTTCCTTTGGGCGATGGGAGAATACCCCTCCCTCACAGAGAGTCTGCAACCCTGAGTAGTTGCTGAACATCGCTTGGACTGTCGATATTCAGGTGTAGATGCGGATCATTAACTTCTATCCTTGAGGTATTAATCAAATCACGCAAAGGGACATCAGGCCTAGATTTGAGAATTGCTTCGCAATCTTGTGAAGTCAGGGCAATTGGGTGTCCACCCTTTCCATTGTATTCGGGAGCCGTGGCGGTTTCCATTCTACGAAGCAAATTGACCGTTTCGAGACTGAATCCAGGCCTGTCCACCGGTACAATCAGAACGGGGCAAATTCCAATCTCATTTATTCCGCATTGTATGGTCCCGGTTCTGCCCAGTTCAGGGTTTGGATTGACTATGACGTTAGATTCAGGTAGAAGTGCCTGGATAGAATTCGCAAGCGAACCTCTAGTCACTATGGTAACTTCGAGATTAGCCCGCTCTAATCTGTTGAAAATCGACTCAATCAGAGTCTGATTTCCAACTTCTACCAATGCCTTGTGTGTGCCCAAGCGCTCACTAGCACCTGCGGCGAGAATTATGGCACTGTTAGCCACCATCAGCAGCGACCTCATCTTCGCCACTCACAAGCACTCCATTGAGCGGAATAGAGTCATCATCATCTTCAATCACTTCGTCACTATCGAAGAATCCTCTCTCGCGTAATTGCATTCCGGCGAATACCAGTGTGACCAGCAGGACTAGAACTAGCAGAGCGAGTATGCCTACTATCACTCCCATAATCGAACTTCCCGAATCTGATTCTACAATCTTCTCCTCGCCCATTATGTGAATTCCGACAGCAAGATTGGTGGATGCCTCATCGCCAGCAATCGCTCGAACTAGGATGACTTGGTCACCTTCTACGGTGTTGTTTGGAAGGAAACGGAGCCGGTCCACTAACAGCCCGTGAGTGACCTCGAAAGTCTCGTCACCAACCGAAAAATCAGCTAAGTCCATCCAATTATCGCGCATATCCCAAGTTCGCCATTGCACCCTCTGCACGCCGCCTTCAAGATTGAATGAAACCGAACTATCTTGATTGATGTATACTCGATTGTCCAAGCCGTATTCACTATCTAATGTGACATTCAGAGCCAGACTGAGTTCGTAATGGTAGTTCGCAGCCTCTTCTACTGCAGGCTGAGCATTGACATGGCCGTGCCCGTATACGTTATTCTGACGATTCTTCGGAATCAGATCCTCAGCGCAGGGCTCGTTTGCGAACATATAGTGGCACTGTCTGTAAGTAGAAGTCTCCTGCATAATGTTACGAATATCAAATGGACTGAGATCGGGGTTCGCTTGGAACATCAAGACACCCACGCCCGCTGCACCGGGGGTAGCCATACTAGTCCCCGACAGAGCGACGTAACCGTCCCCCGTATTGGCATCAGGAGCGTTAACACTGCTCCCTACAAATGCCAGATTCGGCTTAATCCGGCCTTCTTCAGTAGGGCCTTGGCTGGAGTAAACCGCAATTGCGGTATCTTTGTCTAATGCACCTACTGTAATCACGTCTTCAGCACTACCGGGTGTGCCGATAGTTGCACTTCCGGCGCTATTTCCTGCTGCAATGAAAAGGGCCACCCCTGCTCTCATCATCTCATTTGCCATTCTATTGACAGATTCCTCTTCAGCGGAAGTCCATTCAATCGGACCAGGGCCGCCAAGACTCATACTGGCAGCTCTGATATTGAACTCATGTCTCTTTTCTACGGTCCATTCCATACCTGCCATAACTTGTGCAAAAGAACCACTACCGCTACCACTCAGAACCTTTACGCCTACTAAATTGGCATGCGGCGCAACACCAACGTGTTGGAATGTAGGCGCCCCAGTTCCTGCTGTGATTCCAGCACAGTGTGTACCATGACCATTATCATCGTAAGGGAAGATTTCAGTTCCATTTCTCGCCCCTGGATTGTTCACTGCATCATAGAATGCGATTACCTTGGTGTCGTTCGTACTGTTATCGTCATCCAAATCATCTAATCCTGAGTGATTAGCATCTATTCCGGTGTCAATGATGGCCATCGTCACTCCAGCGCCAGTGTAGCCGGTGTCTAGCCAAACTAGGTCGACTCCGTGAGCCGGAACTACATCTTCCATCTGGATTTCCAAAATCCCATCCAATTCGATGAAGACTACACCAGGCAACTCGAGCAGATCGTGTATACGACTGAGCTCGACAGTTCCGGCAATCGAGTCAATCAACCAGTACCGGAACTGTGTCTGAAAGCCGACCTCCCATTCTAGCATGGCTTGGT
>TARA_B100000686_G_C16806352_1_pt1 | contig 21254 bp, 18 predicted proteins | sample TARA_B100000686 | Tara Oceans TARA_B100000686 (sample SAMEA2622733) | marine metagenome | biome: marine biome (ENVO:00000447); feature: marine epipelagic mixed layer (ENVO:xxxxxxxxx); material: "saline water (ENVO:00002010), including plankton (ENVO:xxxxxxxx)" | depth 150 m | reverse complement strand
GCACCACCATGCCCAATATCTACCGTTTTACCAGTTCCGAAACTAAGTATCGATAAATCACCAAAAGATCCAATAGGTTTTGAACCAACAACACCCCCTTGACCTAAAGCTGCATCTTCAATAAGGAGAACCTTATTATTTTTGCAATATGATTCAACTTCATCTATGTTGCTAGGGATTCCAAACGAATGAATAGAGATAATACAATGTAATTTAGAATTGATTGATCCTGTATCAATCCCAATCCCCGACTTATTCGCATTAAGAAAAATAGGTTTAGCACCAGATAATAGCACAGCCAATAATACATGTGGGCAAACATTATCTTGAAAACCAACATTTTTTTTATTGAGTCCATGACACTTTAATGATAAGTATAATGCAGTAGTACCATTTCCGACAAGAACACAATACTTTTTGTCATGTAATTTTAATAATAATTGTTCAATCTGCATTTCACTATTTACCAATTTCTTGCACTCGATTTATATAATTTTCTATTCTTACTTTTCTTCCATTAATCATTGCTGTCTCATCAGGAGCTGCTTTTCGGGGGTAATAGCAATTTTTACAAGGTTTAATTTTCTTAAATCCGTTTTTATCTTTATGTATTTTTCTCACTTTTTGAAATTCTTTTCCATGCCACATTTCATATATGGTTTGATGATTTGCGTCTCCAATCTCAATATCCATAAAATCATCACTACTACACATAGTAGCTTTACCATTGGAGCCTATTACTATTCTTTGAAAATGCTGAGGACATGAGAAATTGTCATGATAAATAATGTTTTTATCATTGTGGAGGTAATCAATTAAAGGATTAAATGCAATGAGATCAACTAAAGGAGAAAAAGTATTATAAAATTTCTCTGGATTCTCTTTAATAGCAGGCCACACACCCTGAATTTTTATTATAGGTTTTTCTAAATTATTTTTCACTTTAATCTTCTTTATCTGCTTTATTTTATCCAGAGTCTCATCAAATAATAGAGGCTTTCTTATTTGATTATAAACTTCATCCATACCATCAATTGATATAGTGATATGGTCAATGCCCGCAACAACTAATTTTTCAAAATAAGCTCTATTTAATCTATAGCCATTAGTTAAAAAAGATACTTCTTTGATTCCATGATCTTTGGCAAGTTTTACAGAATCAATTAAACGGCCATATAATAAAGGTTCACCAATCCAACTTAAACGTAATGAGTAAATCTTTCCTGCTACTTCCTCAATAATTTTTTTTATCAATGAAAATTCCATCATTCCATTTTTATAAGGCTCTATTCTTTTTTCTTTAAATTCAGATGTGACTGTAGGACACATAGGACATTTCAAATTACATCTAGATACAGTTTCCAAATCAACCAACAAGGGATATTCTCTCACTATCCCTTTTTTAGGCAATTCTTCCCATAATGATCGATATTCATTATACTCGTCTTCCCAACCTTTAGAAAGCAGTTTCTTATATCTCAAAATACGATTTGGTGGCTCTAGATCAAGAAAATGACCCTTATTAATCGGGATATATTTATTATTTCTAGTGTTAATTTTAATTTCTCTTAATTATGATTAATACTTGAGATCTAAGAAGATTTTTTATATATAATAAGTATAAATTAATAATAATTATTCCATTTTAGATTATAATATGGTAGTAGGCTACCCCCGAAGCTTAATTTAAACCAACCACGGTTTGGGCTATTTACGCCTTCCAAATCTACTTCTTTAATTCCTTTAGCACTTAGAAATTTAAATGCATCCCAAATCACAGCAGTTCCAGTATGGTGACTTCTAATTTTTGGATCATTGGCTCCAAAAAGATAATATGCCCTAATATGATCCATTGCAAAGAAAGCAATACTCCCTAAATCACCATCTGCAGTATAAGATGAGTACATATTTCCTAGCTTATTATTATATAATTCAATTATCAATTTCTTAATCTCATCCAGTGTAGCTTTTCTACCTTGATTTAAATTTGGATTTTCTATTTTTGCTTTTTGACGATCCATTGTCATTTCATAAAACTCAATAAACAATTCCGGATCAAAGTTTTCTTTTGTTTTGACATTCTTGCGTTTAGCATATCGAATTTCCTGTCTGCGGGCAGCAGATGCGTTTTTAAAGGTTTGAATATCATTGTTTTTTTTTGATAAAAAGAAATCATCAATCTTAACATAGCTAGTATAGCGTACATTAACTGCATATTTTGGAAGATGAGTACCATAATTAACCCAAAGGAATGGTCTAATATCATTGATAGATGGATCTAACGATATTTCTATACTATCATAAATTGAAGTTAGTTGATCAGAGATAAATTGTATAATACGAAAGCGGTCAGAAAATTTCTGGGATTTATTTTTATCTTTAAGTTCAGGCCCAAAAATTATACCGTTATAAATAATTCTATCATTTATAATTGTTGATTTTCCATCTTGAGATTCTAATACAGATATAGCTGCTCGCAATTCATTATTATTATATACAAAATAACAGCCAGGAGACCCATTGACCACTTTCAAATATTTGCTTAATGAAAATAATACACTATTATTTGATTTCAATAAAAATGAATCCCAGTCATCATTTGGCTCTACACGTTCTAGGTAATAATTAATACTCAATAACTAAAATACTTTTATTATTATCTTTTTTCGCTCCAATAATTTTGCTATTTCTAAAATTTCGAAGTGTGAAACCCCTAATTGTTTTGATAGTCCATATATACCTTTTTTTCCATCACATTTCCATAACAACCAAAGAATATAATCAAGTTTGTTTTTCTGTTTTTCTGGGAGTTGATTTCCGCCTATTGTAGGGTATAGTTTATGTTTAGAAAGATTAATTTCACAATTTGGATAACGGTTTTTATATATAGGTTCAGTATCTAATTTATATAAAACTTTTAAATGCAATCTGAGACTTTGATCAATATACTCTGCTTTTATATAATCAAGATTATCTAAAGATGAATGGTAAAATGGATATTCGTAATATTTATCTTTTGTTAATGATGCTACATTAATCCTGAACCCTTGAGAAGAATATTGTCTTTCATCACTTCCATGTATATCAAATGGATAAGATTTAAATTGAATACCTTCTTCTTGAAATACTGTTTCAATAACTGCATTAACACTATGATTTCTGTCAAAACTCTTCTTATAACCAAACTTACCTGGACCTCCGACACAAGTTATAACCAAACCAGAGTCTATTTTTTTCATATTTTTTTTATTAAAAGCACAGTAAGCAATGGCACCAATAGTCTCTGGTATCCAAATGATTCGATAGCTCCGCTTAAGCTCTGATTTCATCAATAGTTCATTGGCTAAAAATGCTGTCATAAGCAATCCGCTGAGATTATCATTAGCAAGGGAAGGATGACAAATATAAGTGGATATTAAAATTTCATTTTTTGATTTTCCCGGTATAAGTATCTCACCAAAAGTCAAGCTACCATTTTCATTAAAATTGCTGTCAATAAATACTTCTAATGATCCAGATGAGTTTTCTAATTCTTTATACTGAGATTTGGTTACACAGAAACCCCAATCCCTATTGTAATAAGTAGTACGATATGGTATTGCATCAGGGATCTTATTGTGGCAATACAAATGATGTTTTAATTCTTTGAAACTAATTTTTGCATCTACTGGAGTACTATAGTTGACCAAATGAATATTACTTACTTTATAATCAACAATTTTTTTTCCATTTTCGTTTTTTATCCAAGCATCCTTCACATTCCATTCATCAGGTATAATCCAATCAAATACTTTTTGACCAGAAGGGTATTCCTTTATTGTTAAAGGCACAATCTCTTGCAGAATTTTTAATGTATTTCGCACTCCATCTCCAGTAATAGAACGATTAATAGGAAATAATATATCTAAATAATGATTAATTTTTTTCTTAAGGATCATAAAAATTCAATAAATACATATTAATTATATTAGATGCATTACTATTAATAGTAACTCCAATATCAACTAATTTTTCTAATTTCCTTTTATCATCAATAGTATTTATATCAAAACATAAATCAGGGTAAGCTAGATATTGGGGGACAGGTACACCTTTCATTTTAAAATTTTGAATGTTTTCATGAAGGTATGTTGTAACATGCTCTCTATACCTTTTTTCTTTTGCTATTTGATCAATTTTATACAAAATTTTAAAAGGTATAATTTCTGCACCAAATCCATCGGCGTATCCATTATTTAATTTATTGGCGTGATTACATGCGTAATCACAGGGATTTTTATAAAAAAATTTGATAAGACGATCAACTTCATGATGGCAAATGAATGGATTATCTCCGCAAACTCTAACAACATTTTCAATACTATAATATTTAGAAACATCAACAAAGCGCCTTAGGACATCTTCATTACTGCCCCTAAATACATCTATATCTAGATCCTTTGCTTTTTTTTCTAATATATCATCAATAGGTGAAATAGTAGTTGCTAGTACAATATTATCAAGGAATTCTGATCGATTTAAACGCTTTATTACCCACTCTAGTATAGAGCTATCACCTAATTTTTTTAGCATTTTCCCTGGGTACCGAGAAGAGCCCATTCTTGCTTGCACGATAGCTACTGTTTGGTTACTTGATTTCTTTATTTTCCAAATATTCCCATTTAATGAGCTGATCTTTCTTTAAATCTATTAATATTCTAGAACCAATAATATTATCCCAATGTAATGGACTTATTCCAGTACCAGGTCGCTTATAGGTAAGATGTTCTTCTCTTAATATATCACCAGATTTTAAATCATTTTTTAATACAATACTCCTACGTGCATTTAATCTGGAAATATTTTCTGTTTCTATTGAAGTTTTATTCGTTTTCTCCCCTAACAATGTATGAATTTTATTGACTCTGTTAACAAATCTTTCCAAATCCTTTTGATCCATTGCGTGATAATGATCATTCCCTGGAAGAGACTTATCATCAGTGAAATGTTTTTCTATGACTAACGCACCTAAAATCCATGCTGTTGTTAATGATGTCATTTCCAAATCGGGCAGTGTATGATCAGAATAACCAATTATGTAATTTGGATATGATTTTTTTAATCCAATTATCATACGCAAATGAGCATTATTAATTTTAGTAGGATAATTTAAAATACAATGAGCCAAAACTATATCTCTACAGCCCTGTCTTTCCAGCAACTGTACAGAATTATTTATTTCTTTTATATTACAAGCACCAGTTGAAAGGATAATAGGTTTGTTTTTCTTTGCTATCTTTCGCAAAAATGGTGTATTGGTTAAATCAGCAGAAGCAATTTTAAAAAAAGTTACTATAGGATCTAGAAAATCAACTGCTAAATCATCAAATGGAGTGGAAACAAAATCAATTTCTCTTTTATTGCAATATTTTGCTAACTCGATATAGTCGCTTGAATTAAACACATCATATTTCTTGAATAATTCATATTGGCTTGTTATTGACTCTTTAGAAGTGTCCCAATAAGCAGGGGAGTTTTTAGAAGCAATTGTTTCTGCCTTATAACTTTGAAATTTAGCAGCATCAGCTCCCCCAGCTTTTGCCTGATCAATTAACATTTTTGCTTTATCTATAGAACCTTCATGATTTACACCTATTTCGGCTATTATATATGGTTTATCATTCGGTGTTATTAACCTATTTCCAAGTTTGATATTTTTCAAATTAAATACTTAGCCATGTACTTGAATTAAATATTATGTTTTTTATTCAGATTGCGAGAATGAAGTTCAACTGCATCTTTATCATTTGTTAGATTATTTTGGTGCCTCCGATAACGATATAACGGCAATGGTACTCTTTTTATAATGTATTTCTTTTGAAATCGGATTCGTAGATCTTGTTCTTCATGTATCCTAAAATTTTCATCATATAGACCGATTTCATATAACTGATGTTTACGAAACATAATACCACAACCTATTGGATTTTCAATAGAATTATAACGTTTTATCCAGTTTTCATTGTGTTCAAATAACCAATAATCACAAGCTACCGCATCAAAATCTGGATTCATTTCAAGAAAAATATAAAGTGAATGGAGAAAATTAATATTTACATAATCATCAGAATCAACACGAACAATAAATGGTGCATTTGATGCATTTATTCCAATATTTAGAGATGCTGGAAGACCAAGATTGTTTAGATTTCTAATTGTGCAAATCGAATTGTGAAATAATTCAAGAGCGTATGATGTACGGTCAGAACTTGCATCATCTATGACAATAATTTCATATTGATGATTTGGTATTGTTTGATTCAGCAAGGACCTCAGGCATCGCCCAATATATCTTTCTTGATTAAAAACTGGTACTATAACAGATATTAGCGGATTTTGTGATATCATAAAACTTTTTTTAGAGAATTTCTAATTAATTCAGGAAAATCCTTATCCATTTTTACGTTTATCGGAATAGATACAGATCTACTTAATATATCTGCAGATTTTGAAAATTGCATTGAGAGATTTGATCCATTACGTAACATAAGCTCTGGTATATGATCCCATGTTCCAGCAAAATGCCAGGTAATTGCTTCAGGTAATATTTTTGTTCCTATACCTACTTTCAGTAAACTATTTCTGCATGCAATTGCAATCTTGTTACTATCTACAAAAAAAACCAAAGCATCAGAAGTCTCAATAGAATTTTTTGGCATTTTTCTCATTTCAATCGAAAAATCTGAAATTACTTCATCTATAATGTGGGCATTTTTCCTTTGCTCAGATACTACATAATCTAGTTTTCTTAACTGAGCTAACCCAATAGCCCCTTGGACCTCATTCATCCTATAGTTAAATCCACTACTTGATCGGCTGTCCTTCCATCTTGGTAGGTTAGGATTATTTTCGTGGCCATGATCATGCCATGCACATGCTTTGTCATAAATTTTCTTAGAATTAAAAACCAGCATTCCACCTTCGCCAGTAGTCATTGTTTTTGCAAAATCGAAACTATAACATCCAATATCTCCATATGTACCAAGCGGGATACCATCATAAAATCCACCGCATCCCCAAGCAGTATCTTCAATTAATGGGATACCATATTTTTCAGCAATTTTTTTTATTTCCTTTAATTGAGATGGAACTCCCAACATATGGACTGCAATTATTGCTCGGGTTTTATCTGTGATTTTTTTTTCTAAATCAAGAGGGTCCATGTTCAAAGTCTCATCTATTTCAGTAATAACTGGTATAGCCCTCGATTCAATAATTGCTTCAACAGTAGCTACAAAAGTAAATGACTGAGTAATAACTTCGTCACCTCTCTTTATATCTATAGATGCGAGTGCAACCCTTAATGCAGCAGTACCAGAAGTCACACCAAGCGCATAAGAAACTTTCATTTTTTTTGCAAAAGATTCTTCAAAATCCCTAACCTTGTAAATGTTGTTTCTTATTTGTTCGAAACCATGCCGAAATAGTATACTACTTTCTTCAAAAAGATGTTTAATCTCATCTAACTCATCTTTCCCAATTATTTCAAAACCTGGCATATTTATATCTAGTTATTATTAATTAATTCACGTAATACATTAGAAATCTCTTTTTCAGCAAAAGGGACTGGGTTATGATTTAATGCAGATTTTAATTCCATTACATCCTTTTTAAACATACCTATATGCTTTTTTCCCATACCATATTTTTTTAGATTATTTGGAATCTCTAATTCCTTCCATTTTATCCTAATTTGTTCCAAGAATATTTTAGCACTTTTATATTTTATATCTTTGCAATTCTTTGTTCTAATTATATCAGCATAATTAAAAAAGCCAGCATCAATGTTATGTTTAATTACATATGGAAGAAAGATTCCTCCTCCAATACCATGCGGTACTCCAAAATGTACACCAAGCGGATAAGACATCGCTGCAGCTGGCCCAGTCCCGCTATGCATTAAAGCAATCGAAGATAAAAAAGAACCATACATAACATTTTGCCTAAGCTCAATATTATTTAATTGAGTTATCAGTAATGGCAAGTTTTCAAAAACTATATTGAACCCTTCCTTTGCAAACATTTTGGCTAATTTATTAGAATTTTTTGCTACGTAAGCTTCTGTTGCATGTACCAAACTATCCACTCCAGCAGAAATTGTCGGTTGTTTTGGACAAGAGATAGTTAATTCAGGATCTAAAATGGCATGAATAGGTCGTATAGCATTTCCATTAATCCCCATTTTCTTTTTTTGTAAAGTATCTACAAAAGATGCATTTGGTGTAATCTCACTTCCAGTACCAGCTGTGGTTGGAATCGCAATAATTGGCTTTATTGGTTTATTAAATTCTTCAAACCCTCTATATAAAATTGCAGATTTTTTATTGGTATAAAGCACAGATAATCCTTTTGCCATATCCATTGCACTCCCGCCTCCAATACCTATAAAAGCATCAAAATTTTCTTTTTTTATAAATTTTCTTTTTTCTTCAAGATTTTCATAAGTAGGCTCAGAAATATCACATTCAATCAGTGCAGTAGCACACTTAACGGTATTCATCAATTCTATGAACATTGGTAATCCAACCAATGCTTTATCAATTACAACGCATACTGCCTTAAATTTTTCCTTTAATATAATATTATTTAAATATTTTCTTTCTCCTATGCCAAATCTGATATTAGTCTCTAAGTTATATTTGAAATTAATCATTTAATTCAATTATTAACATTTTGTATTGAGTTTCGAAAAAAATAAGACTATCTAATTTCCAATAATTATATTACAAATCTTTATGCTCTATTTCCCATCTAGCTGGAAAAAGAACTTTACCTGCGCGTGAACCAAATGTGGTAAGATTAAGACCAGAATTATTTGAATATATATTAAACTTTAATCCTGGTTTGGGCGAATGGCCACCAATATCAGCAATACCAATACTTGAAAACAGTACATATGCTCCAGGCTTTAATAATAAAGAAGGGATTTTTATAGATGCCTTGTATTTACCCTTTTTGATACCAGAGTTCGTGGAATGGGGTTTATCATTTACATTTGAACTAATAATCAAACCATCATCATTGAAAACTGCTATATTAACCATTAAGTTAGGGATACTATCTCTAATGATATATTCAAGATTAATAAATATTGGTTCAAAAATTGAAAAATTAATTTCATCAATTCTTGAACTATCTTTAATGCTAATATTTAATATTTGGAATAATAAATCTGGTTTATCAGAAAAAATCATAGAACTACTCGATCTATAATCAGCACTAATAAAGCTATGGTTAATTTTTTTATACTCAGTTATAGCTTCATCAGTATTACCATCAAAACGTATTTTCCCATCATCCAAAATAATACAGCGATCACAAATCCTTCTAATTGTATCCATATTATGGCTAACAAATATTACTGTGCGGTCTTTACTTTCGCTCGTATCCTTCATTGCCCCAATGGCTTTACTTTGGAATTCAATATCTCCAACAGCCAATACCTCATCTACAATCAAAACATCTGGATCCAAATGTGCAGCTACGGAAAAACCTAGTCTGACGCTCATACCTGATGAATATCTTTTTACAGGTGTATCAATAAATTTCTTAATTCCTGAAAATTCTACAATCGCATCAAAACGTTGATCAATTTCGATTTTTTTTAATCCCAAAATTGCACCATTAAGATAAATATTTTCTCTTCCTGTCAATTCACCATGAAATCCCGTTCCTACAGCGATAAGACTAGCTATACGACCCCTAATTCTAATAATTCCTTTAGTTGGTGAAGCAATAGATGAAAGAATTTTTAATAAGGTAGTTTTCCCAGCACCATTTTTCCCAATAATTCCCAGTCTCTCTCCCTGATATACTGCTAAATCAATATTATTTAAAGCAAGAATTCTATTTGAACCTTTATGATTATTTTTTTCTTTAAAGTTATAGTCAATTACAGAATTTGGATCTGGAACACCTTTAATTCTAGCCCACCAACTTTGCAAATCTTCTTGCAAGGATCCATAACCAATAACACCTAAGCGATATTCTTTATACAAATTTTCAATTTTTACAGCTAATAATTTATTAGTTAACATCAATTATAATTTTTTCTATTTCTTATAATTATATTGTATCCAAAAATGTTTTTTCAACACGGTTAAAAACAACTAACCCTAATAGAAGTATAACTGTAGTTGAAATCAATCCGTTAACAATGAAAATAATTTCTATCGAACTTTCACCAAAAATAATTTGTCGCGCAGATTCAACAATCCCTACTAATGGATTAAAACTAATTAAATAATGCCATTTTTTTGGAATCACAGATAGAGGATATACAATAGGACTAATATACATCCATAGAGATGAGATAAAACTGTAGATAAAATTCAGATCACGATATCTAGTCGTAAAAGATGACATAAGAATTCCTGATCCTAAACCCAATAAACTACATTGTAGTAATAATAACGGAATTAAAATAATCATCCAAGATGGATTCATTTCAGCACCATTGGTTAAAAAATAATAATAGAAGCATATAAACAGAACAAACTGAATAGATAACTTGAGTAAAGCACTTAAATTTTGTGAAATAGGTACGCTTAGACGTGGAAAATATACTTGGGAGAATAAACTAATATTCGATTGGAATACTGATTTTCCAGCACCTAGACAAGTTGCAAAATACACCCAAAATAAATTACCAGACATATAAAAAAGAAATTGTGGAATTCCATCAGTAGATAACTTTGCAATATGACCGAATATAATCATATTAATCAAGGTACCTATAATAGGCGTCAAAGCAAAATATAATGGTCCTAGAATGGTTTGTTTATACTGTGAAACAATATCGCGTCTGATAAATAATCTGATCAAGTCACGATATTGCCAAATACTTGTTATATCAAGATTAAACCAACCTCTGTGGGACGTAATAACTAAATCCCAGTTTTTATTATTCTTATCTATTTATTTATACCTGCTTACAATAATTCTAGCCCATTATTTTTTAATCGGAATTTTCCACAAAGACTTAAATTATTATGATCAAATTCTAATCTGTGACCTTTTTTATCTATCCAACCAACTATTTTCCCAGGAATACCCAAAACAAGTGCGTGGTCTGGTATATCTTTTGTAACAACAGATCCAGAACCAATCAAAGCATATTTCCCAATAGTAACACCACAAACAATAGTTGCATTTGCCCCTATTGATGCAGATTTTTTGACTAATGTTTTACTATAATATTTAGAACCTCGCTGAGGAAATTCCGAACGAGGAATCTTAATGTTTGTAAACACCATAGATGGCCCACAAAAAACATAGTCTTCCAATTCGACACCCTCATAAATTGAAACATTATTCTGAATTTTTACATAATTACCAATTATTACATTATTGGCAATATTAACATTCTGTCCAAGTGAACAATTCTTTCCTATTATTGATCCAGATTGAATATGACAAAAATGCCAAATTTTTGTTCCCGATCCTATTGAACAACCATCATCTAAATAGCTTGATTCATGAATATAGTATTTATTTTTAATAATAGTACTACATCCTTTTTTCCATAGAATTTGTAGCCTGTTCTAATATTTTAACAACAGAAAGGCCATTATTACCATCAGCGATTGATGGAGGCTTTGATAAATGTTCTAGAAAATATTCCATTTCCATCGTTAGAGGTAAACCAGGACTATAATCAATCATTTCTGTAGGGCCATCACGCTTTACTGGTTTACCCCGTTCCCAATTTACACCTTTGTCATAAATCATCAGTGGTTTATTTTCGGCAGAATCTTCAAAGCGAATCATACCATTATCTCCCACTACAACTAAACGATGTTCTTTAAATGGATGTAACCAACTGACATATATATGGCCATGAATATTTTCTTTATAGGTGAGTGTAGTCATAGTAGTATCATATAAATTACTTTGAACATAAGCTGCTCCTCTCGATGAAATATCAATTGGGTCAGATTCAATTAAGTATTGAAATATAGAAATATCATGAGGTGCAAAACTCCAGAATACATTTTCTTCTGTACGAATTGTTCCTAGGTTTAGCCTATTACTGTAAATATACTGAAGCTTGCCAATACGGCAAGATTTTACAAGAGCTTTTATCTTCTGAATTGCAGGATGGAATAGCAAAAGATGTCCTACCATAAGTGTAATATTTCGCTTTTTCGCTTCTTTAATCAGGATTTTAGCATCTTTAGAATTAAGAGTTAATGGTTTTTCAATTAATACTGGGAAGCCTGCTTCAATTAATTGGTAACCTATTTCAAAATGAGTTTCGGCTGGAGTCGCTATAGTAAAACCATCAAAACCATACTCAATTGCATTAGTTATATTATTGAAAATTTTAATATCTGGATAATTAAGCTCAATTTTAGACTTATTTCCCTGGTCTGTTTCAACAACACCAGCTAAAGCACCAAGTCCATGTAATGTCTGCACATGGTTTTTACCCCAATTACCAGCACCAATGACGCAAATACGTTTATTAATCATTTATTGTATTTTTTAAACCAATTAATAAACTTTGGAATGCCATCAGAAATAGTTGTTTTAGGTTTATAGTTTAACAATCTACTAGAATAATTAATATCTGCAAATGTTCTTTTCACATCCCCCATTTGCATTCCCTCAAAATTTATTTTTGCTTTCTTACCAATATTTTTCTCAATAATACTGATCATTTCCATTAGACTTTCAGCACGGTTATTGCCAAGGTTAAATACTTTACAAGAATAATTTTTTTCTATAGCAGATCTAATACCATGAATTATATCATCTATATAAGTAAAATCACGTTTCATATTTCCATGATTAAATACTGTGATTGGTTCACCAGAAGAAATTTTACTAGCAAATATATACATTGCCATATCAGGTCTACTCCATGGCCCATAAACTGTAAATAAACGTAAACCTGTAGTTTTGAGTCCATATAAATAGCTATATGTATGTGCCATTAATTCATTTGATTTCTTAGTGGCTGCGTAGATTGAAATGGGCAGATCTACTCGATCATTTTCTGAAAACGGTAATTTTTTGTTTCCACCATATACAGAGGAACTCGAAGCATAAATCAACCCATCTAATTTATGGTTGCGACAACACTCTAAAATATTCATAAATCCCACTATATTAGCCTGAATATATGCATTTGGATTCTCTAGACTATAGCGTACACCAGCCTGAGCAGCCAGATTAACAACTTTATTTGGATTAAAATACCGAAATGCTTTATCTAAAGATAAAAAGTCGGTAATGTCAGATTTAGAAAAAGTAAAATTTTTATAGGCTAATAGTTGATCTAGACGGGCTTGTTTGAGGTTAATATCATAATAATTGTTTAGATTATCTATACCATAGACTTTTACTCCATCATCAAGAAGTGACTTAGATAAATGAAAACCAATAAAACCTGCGGATCCTGTTATCATTATCTTTTGATTGTAATTAGGCATTATATATGGATTGAAATTCTAATAATGGACTTAAGCGAAAATACACTATCATTTAAAATAAATAGTGTAACTGATTGATTTTGTATAGTACTCTAGTATAAATCTTTTATTAAAACGTTATTATCATTGATAATTATTGTTTTTCGATTCAATCTAGATTGAACATCATTAATATTTTTAATAAAGATGGAATTAAAGGAATTATAATTTTTCTTTTTCAGTTTTTTTAACTGCTTGGACTCTGGGATAAATCTATATGGTTTAAAATCAAATTTGCTTAACATTTTTAAAATATCTTTTTCATTATATCCATAATATTTATTTGAACTATTTAACTCAATAATAATTACATTAAGGTTTTCTCTCCGAAGTGTATTAATAGCACCTTCTAAAACATACTTTTCGTAACCTTCAACATCAATTTTCAACATTGAAACATTTTTTTCATCCCTTAATATTTTATCTAAAGTTGATGTTGGAATTAATTCAAAATTATTATTTTTATCGTTTTTTAATACTCTATTCATCGTACCCAAATTATTAGAAAATTTTATTTTAACATTATTATTTGACAAACCAATGTTCAACAACTTTACATTATTTAAATTGTTGATTTTAATATTCTTTTTCAATCGTAAGAAAGCCTTAGATGCTGGTTCAATAGAAATAGTTTTGGAACCAATCAATCCGCTTGAAAGAAGCGTATAATGCCCTAAATTAGAACCTATATCAACGAATGTATCATCTTGAGACAAATAGTTTAATAGAAATATTGATTCTTCATAATCATTTAAATTGAAATAATAATTTCCAATAATTCCAGCATCCCCCAATACTAAATTATATCTTAATCCATTAAGCCACTCAACCAATATAGGGTTTTTATTTATCCTCATTAGAATATTAATATATAAATATTTTAAAATTCCAATATAAGGATTATCAACTAAAGGATGTTCATTAATCTGATTAAACCTTTTAATAAATATGTTAATTTTTTTTACCAATTCTTAGTAAAAATAATATGATTCAATGAAATAATAAATGTTATATATAGTCTAAAATTAATCAGTATAATATTAGTATCTTATATAACCAAGCTCCTGAATTTGAAAATAGATTTGGGATACCAATTCTTCAGGTAAATTACTACCGGAATCAACAATTATATCAGCATTTTCAGGAATTTCATATGGATCAGAAATACCAGTAAACTTCTTGATAATTCCCTTCCTCGCCATCTCATAAAGACCCTTTGCATCTCTTTCTTCACACTTTTCTAAAGATGTATTAACGTAAATTTGCAAAAAACCTCCAAATTTTGAAATTAATTCACGATTAAAGCGACGATCAAACCTATAAGGTGCAATAGGAGCACATATTGCAATACCACCATTTTTTGTTATTTCACTTGCTACAAAACCAATTCTTTGAATATTGAGCGATCTATGCTTTTTTGAAAACCCTAATTCGCTGGAAAGATGGGTACGTACAATATCCCCATCCAGTAATGTAACAGGTCGACTTCCTTCTTCCAATAGTTTAACCATTAGACCATTTGCCAAGGTTGATTTTCCTGAACCAGACAAACCTGTAAAAAAGATAGTAAATCCACGTTGAGTGAGAGGCGGGCGGGATACTTCTAGCTCTTTTATCACTTCTTGGTAGGTGAACCAATCGGGTATTCCTTTCCCTTTATCAAGAAGTTTTCGAAGCTCTGTACCTGAAATTGTCTGATAATCAGTTAACTCTTCAATTTTTTCGATAGGCTCATAACTATCTTTTGATGGAACAAATACCATAAATTTAAACGGTACCACTTCAATACCAATCTCATTTTGATATTTCAGCAAAAGTTCTTGTGCTTCATAAGGTTTATAAAACGGGTTACTGTTTTTATCATTTCCTGGACCCGCATGATCACGACCTACGATTAAATGGCTGCATCCATAATTTTTTCTGATGATTGCATGCCAAAGTGTTTCTCTTGGCCCTGCCATTCTCATAGCTAAAGGAAGTAAACTCATCATTGCAGTGTTATCTGGATACTTTTTTAAGACATGCTGGTAACATCTTACTCTGGTATAATGATCAATATCTCCAGGCTTAGTCATTCCCACGGCAGGATGAATCAATAGGTTAGCATTTAAATCTAGCATGCTACGCTTTGTCATTTCTACGTGTGCTTTATGCATAGGATTTCGAGTTTGGAAAGCAACAATTTTTTTCCATCCATTTTTTTCAAAAGTAGATTTTAATTCTACAGGTGTATGACGATAATTTTTATAGTCATAATATCGAGGCAATGAAATACCTTGGAGAATTCCTCCAATATAATTTTTATGACTAAAATTAATTAAATAATTAACACCAGGGTGTGATTGATCTAATGTTCCAAAAATAATTTCAGCTTCTTTTTTAATATCTGGTTGCCAAATATCTGAAATAGTTAATATTGCTAAAGCGAAACCTTCTTCATCTCTAAGTGTAATTTTATCATTTTTCGATAGAGATTTAACAAATTGATCAGTTACATCTAAAGTAATAGGTATGGGCCAAAGCACCCCACTTTCAAGCCTCATATTATTTAAAATAGAATTATAATCATCTTTACCCACAAATCCTTTTAATGGAGCAAAACCCCCATTAAGTAATAGTTCTAAATCACTTATCTGACGTTTATTAAGTCTCCAATAAGGTAGCTTATGAGCTAGCCGTTTTAGGCCTTTTCTATCTGAAACTGACACTGAAAGATCAAAATCGTTAATATTTTTATTCAATGTAAAAAAAAATCAAATAATTGATTAAAAATTAGATGTATATCGTATATTAAATTGAATATAAAATAATATTACGGTAATGTATTAAGATTCTTTATCTCTACCATAATAATGATAATATTGATAATAATAGTAATAGTAATATGACCCATAACTAGATTTATGAGTTACAGCATTCATAATTATACCTCCAAGCGGAGACTTGATATTCCTTAGATTAGAAACCGTGTGGTGGAATGCTTTTTTATCCGTCTGCCCAACTTTTACTACTAGTAAAATTTGATCAATCTCTTGAGAGATCATGTTTGCATCTGTGACTGCCACTAGGGGTGGACTATCAAACAAAACCATATCCCAATCATTTTCTAAATGCTTTACCAATTTTGCCATGCGTTCTGAGCCTAAAAGCTCTGAAGGGTTTGGAGGTATTATCCCTGCAGTAATAATACTTAGATTCGGTATTTGGCTGTCTTTAATTAAATTTTTATAATTATTGGTTTGACCAGATAGGTAAGTCGTAATTCCTGGCTCTCTCTCCAATTCAAAAACTTTATGAACAACAGGCCTTCTAAGATCAGTATCAACTAAAATTGTTCTTTTCCCAAGATTGGCATATGTGATAGCCAGATTGGCAACCGTAGTGGTTTTTCCTTCACCTGGTCCTGCACTAGAAATAAGGATTGATTTAATTTTTTTATTGGTTGTTGAATAAAGCATGCTTGTTCTAAGGCTGCGGTATGATTCAGAAACAGGAGATTTAGGGTCTTCTTTAGTAATTAATCTCCGCCTTAGTCCATGACTATTACCTTTACTAGATAAAATTGATTTTCCAAAAAAGGACCATCCCTTTGAATTTTTGGAAGATTCACCTCCAATTGACGGAATAATTCCTAATACCGTCAGATCATGTCTTTCTATATCGTCTACTGTTTTAAGCGTGTTATCTAAGAATTCTATCAAAAGTGATAGTATTACAGATATTCCAAGTCCAATTGAAAATCCAATAATAATATTTTTTCGATGATTGGGGCTTGATGGCTTATTAGGTTTTAATGCTGAATCCACAAACTGAGCATTGCCAACTTCTATGGCAACATTTAATCTCGCTTCTTCCAATTTTTGTCTTATGTGTGAATAATGCTGATTTAAAATATCACTCCCTCTTTGTAATAGAGCTAATTCCAATTGTTTTTGAGGTAAATCATCTAACTTATTTATGAATAGTTTTTGAATTCTTTTTGTTTCAGCCATTTTAATCTCCAGACCCAAAATGTCAGAATCCAATTTTAGTAATTCTGTAATAATCTCTTGCCTCGCCACCAAGGGGTCTTGAACAGTAACACCTTTAGCAATTAAATCAGCTACCTTGAGATTTAATCGGTCTTTAAGACCCCCTATCTTAGCTTTTAATTCTTTTACAGCTGCATGATTCTCGCCATAAAGAGCTGTGTTTTGCATTAGCTTCGAATCTAAATCACCTATTTCCACACGCAAAGAAATAAGCTGAGTATTAATATTATTTACTAATTGATCGGCCAAATTTTTTTCTTTCTCGGAAAGTTTTGAATTGAGAAGACTAATTTTTTCTTTGCGAATATTAATTTCTGATAAAATATTTAATAATTCACTGTCTAAAACTGCTAGTTGATCTGTAACAGATGTATTACTCCCCGAAAAAGAATACATTTTGTTATTTATTTTGAAATTTTTTATTTCTAATTCTGATGTATTTAATTTCTCTTCCTGCATTGAAACCAGAGACTCTAGAAACTCAACAGATTGCATTGCCTGTTCACTATTCCAGATTTTACTTAAACGAACATAATTACTAGCGATAGAATTAGCAATACGACTTGACTCATCCGCATTAACACTTGTAATTGTAATTTCTAAGATATCTGTATTCCTTCTATTATTTACATTTAATCCAGATAATATATTTCCTGCAAATTGATCCCCAATAGATTCACTGTAAGGTTGGTTGTATTGAATAGGCATATCTGAATCTGGATCATATAGTCCAAGTGTAAATAATTCCTTAATTATGACCCGAGGCCTTTGTCCACGAGGATAAAATTTGCGTGTACCAAATACATGAAGATTATTTCTGCGACTGGAATTCCATAATTCTTTAACTACTGATTTAGCAAGTGCTCTAGATTTAATCAGTTGTATCTCATTAACCATACGATTCTTAGAAGAATTACCTCCAAAATTCATCATATTTGCTCCAGGTTTTTCTCTAATCATCACGGTAGCAGTAGATTGATATTTAGGTGGAACCGTATAAGTATGGTATATACCATACACCATACCAATAAGTGTAATTATAATTATTTTTTTTAGATGAATACGAAAGATTATTAAGTAATCCTGTAGAGTCAATTCAACAACTGGATTATTATAAATGTTATTATTACTCATTTATATGATAATCTTTATTCATCGATTGGAAACAATATATTCAAGTTGCAGATAAATATTAATGATGTTAAATATTGTATTAACAAAATTTATTTGTTTTAATAAATAGCTAGATAATTTATAGGGAACGATAATAGTATCATTTGGCTTTATTTTAATAAATTCTGAACGATTGCCAGTTTTGATAAATTCACTCAAATCTATATTGTAAACTATTGTACCATCTTTATCAGGAATTTCCCTATAGAGTCGGACATCTTTCAGTTTGGCCCCATCCATTGGGCCTCCAACGACAGAAAGTAATGAAGCAAAATCAATCCCATCATAAACAATATGACTGCCAGGAGATTTTACATGACCCCATATATTAACATTCATCATTATACTACCATTCGCATTAGTAAGGTAACGTTCACTAGATACTTGGTAATCTTCATATTGCGATTTAAGTTCAGAAATATTGCTATCTTGTGAAAACAATATATTAAATAAAAACACGATTACTTTAATTTTATTTTTCATTAAAAAAAACGTTTTATATATCGTTTAAAGTATTTTTCCCATAAACTTGGTATCTTTTCTCGCATAATTTCAAAATCAACCTTTATTGGCTTTCCAGCAAGCACTGCCCTTGGATTATCAAACACCATCAATCTAGCATCATCTCCTATCAAATTCTGGGCTATATTATATGCATCTTTTAAACAAAAATTTCTTTTTCTATCATCATGAGCATCAGAACCTAATATATGGCAATAATTATTTTTAATAATCTCTTCCGCTGCTTGTTTTGCAGATTTACCAAAAAGGCCTAATAAACTTCCTGCATCTATTTGAATAAGGCAACCTGCGTTCAACCAATAATAAACTAATTTGGTATCTTCTTGCACAGCTTTATAGCGTTCGGGATGGGCAATAATAGGAGTTACTCCACCTATTTTCAAATCAAATAATACTTGTCTATGTACTTCTGGAATATAATGGAATTGAAATTCAATCAGCATATATTTACCATCACCTATGGTAGATAGTTGATTTGACTTAATATCTGTAAGGTTTGGCAAAAAAAATACCTCTGATCCAATATGTAAAATAATTGGGATATCCCGATTATCTAACTCTTCCTGTAACCTAATGGTAGCTTCTGAAACTAATTGATATGTTATTTTATCATCAACCTTTGGATGCTGAAGATGTACTGTATTAACAACATCTGTAATACCTTGATCTGCTGCACACCTAAGCATATTAAGAGAAATCTCTAAAGATTTAGAGCCATCATCGATGCCTGGTAAAACATGATTGTGTAAATCAATCAAATTATTATTAATTAAACAGTTTTTTATTAGTTATAAAAAAAAGCAAGTAAAAAAATAGAAAACCTAATTTCATAAATATTTCTATCTCATTTAATACTTTTGCATAAAATACAAATATAATTATCACTAACTCTATAATTCAATTAGGTAATATAATATTGAGTGTAAATTTTTCTTGGGCGTGGCTCCGCCTCGTTAATCCCAATAGGAATAGCTCATTACTTACTATATTACCTGGCAAAAGCCAGCCTGTTATCTACGACTTCAATTTCTGAAAGCGTTTTATAGCTCGAGACATCATTAAATCCACCGTATCACCAGCATTGATCCAATCAATATCAATAGAATTATTTTTTTCTTTTGTAATCCACACAAGTTCATGGGCAAAAGCTGGCCCAATAATATCAATTCCTGAAAAATCAAATTCTATTTCTTTAGATAACTCTATATTATGTACGAGCTTATGCGCTTGATATCTAGAACTAAGTAATTCCCCATTAGTGCGAGCTAGGTTTACTGGTATACGAACAGATGATTTTTCTTCTGTAAATAACTTATTAAAAATTTCATTACATGTAATACTACTCTTCGTTGAAATTTCTAAATGAATTTTTGTTCCTTTTGCTTGTTTGGATTCTTGCATCGACCATTGGTCTAACGATCTTTCATATCGAAGAGATATTTCGGATGAATCAATGGTAATACAATCAAAAAGCATTATAATGGCACGTAAATCATCACCAGCATGGTGCCCTGTTTCATTAATTTTGGGGCCTTTTGCTAATTCAATCGCTGAAATTTTTTCACCTTCTAAGCCAAGCCCATCTCTAATATTTTGAAAAATTCCAACACCGTTATCAGTAATAACAATATGGGTTTCATCCCTGCTGCAAAATAGTTTTATAGAAAGATGAGTTGCACAAGCATGATCAATAACATTATGTAGTAAGGCAGTGAGCGTATATTCACATATTTCAATAATATTCCGTGGAAGGTTAATTAAACTAGGAATAATCTCAGCATGTAAAAATTTATCTACTTTAAATTCTTTAGAAATTTCCATTAGTTTAGTGTAATTCAATAAGGGTTCTAACTCATAATACCTATCTTTTGTTTTTCCATGAGCGACTACTCGCTTTTCTCTAATCAACGTGTTCATATGCCTTAATACAGCTTGACGAGAAACGCCAAATTTGGTTATAGCAGCTTTAATAATATCACGTTGATGAACTGCGATATTATCTAAAATAAAATTT
>TARA_B100000686_G_scaffold331260_1_pt1 | contig 21273 bp, 19 predicted proteins | sample TARA_B100000686 | Tara Oceans TARA_B100000686 (sample SAMEA2622733) | marine metagenome | biome: marine biome (ENVO:00000447); feature: marine epipelagic mixed layer (ENVO:xxxxxxxxx); material: "saline water (ENVO:00002010), including plankton (ENVO:xxxxxxxx)" | depth 150 m | reverse complement strand
ATTTAATACATGTTTTTTTTCTTTTAATATTTGAATAATAGCATTTATGAAATTTAATATTCCTTTATATTCTTCAAACCTCCCTACAAAAAGAATTGTTTTATAATTATTTTTTAATTTTTTTATTTTTTGAACTCTATCAACTCCATTAAGTAAAACATACCTTGGTACATCTTTAATCAAAGTTTCTTTAAACCAATACTCAATTCCGCTTCCATCTTGAGTACCTATTACCGCAGAAAATTTTCCTTTATATGAAAACTTATATATTCTATGAACAATTCTTCTACTATTTGTTATAGCTCTCCAAAATGAACATATCCCCAAAACTCTTACTACTATTGGTTTTTCAGGAAAAATTTTTGTGAGTAAAAACGCAATGACTACATTAGCAGAATCGCAATAAACTAAATCTGGTTTTATCTTCCTTACATAAAAAACAATCTTGATAAATTGCCTCATATCTCTCATAATCATTGCTATTTTTCTTGGGATAAAACTAAAAAAATATTTTGTACCACAAAGTACTTTAATCTCTGCCTTCAAATTCTTTAACTCAACATCTGTGTCCTTTTTTTCTTTCCAATTAGATGTATATGTTGATCCAGAATCTTTAGCAGTTAAAATTATAGATAACTTATGATGTAAACTTAAGTTATTAAAAAGCTTATATATTGTAGGAACTCCTTCAGGATTCCATACTTTTTTATATAAGCTTTTTTCAAAGCCAGAATAAAGCCTTGTAATAAATAAAATATTCATATTATGAGATTTAACCACATTTTCTATATTCTATAGTCCTGATCTATATCAATATTTTGCCAGTTAGAATTTAGCATAAGATTTTCAGAGAAAATAGTAAGCCAAGAAACATAATGTCTACTAACATTCTCATTTCTAATAATTTTTAAATAAGGCAGTATGCTTTGACCACATATATTATCCATCCAATATTCTAAGTATTTTTTTTCAAAGTTATGCCATTTATTTTTTCCAATAAATAAAAAATAAGCTTTTAATATAGTTCTTAAAAATCTCATCCATTTAGGTGAAATATATGACTGACTATCATATTCCTTACTCCACACTCCCCCCATATTAAGTTCAATCAGTGTATCTTTATAAAGTTTTTGGTTAATTTTATATTTTAATGGAACATCTGACCAAAATTTTATAAAAGATTTATCCCAAAGTGGTAACTGCCATTTTAAATTATAAAATTCATAAATTCTTTGAGCATTAATGACATATTTAGTTTGTCTATTTTGATACTCTAAAAATTCTGCCATTCCATGAGCCATAAAATAAATATCTGTATCTTTTATATTTTTCTTTAATTGATTAAATAATTGTTCTTTAATTATTATCTTATTTTCTTTATTTAATAAACTCTGCCAAAGTGCATAATGTTTTATAAAATGTTTCTCAAATACTTCCTCAAATAATAAGTTTACATCTTTACTTTTCTCAATTAACCCTTTGGGCACATGTCCTCCTGAAATAAAATCACCAGAATTTCCATTTATTATTAAATCTTCCTTAAGTAAATAACTATCCTTCAATAACATATTAACAGCATACAAACCTTGTATAGTAGAGGTGGCACAACCATCGTGACTATTATTCATATAGTTTTTATAATCAATAGTTGAATAAAAATTTTTAGCCTTTTGTTGATTTATCTCTATAAATTTCCAACTAAATCCTAATTTATTTGCTATAATTCTTGATGCTTTACTTTCAAAATTATTCTTTAATCCATAAGAAAAACATTTTACATTTTTATAATCCAAATATTTTAAACCTGATGCAATCAAACGAGAATCTAATCCTGCAGATAATGGTATGACTATAGTCCTACCATTAGCTTTAATTATTGTATTTTTTAGTATTGTATTTATTTCATTTTTTAATTGAGCCTTAAGTTCAACATAAGATTTAGTGCTAGGTATCCAAGGTTTATAAGAAAAATACTCCTCAATATAAAAAATTTTTTTACTTTCAATAAAAATAAAATGTCCAGGATTTAAATTTTTAACATTCTCCCATAGAGTACCATCATCAATGGTATAACCTGACATCCTAAACGCCATAAGTTGACAGCTATCAACAGAATCTTTCTTTTTATCAATAATATTTTTTGCTTGTGGTGAAAACACAAAATTACTTTTAGTCCTTTTCCAAAAAATCGGATATGTTCTAGCAAAATCAACTGCAGCAAAAGACCAACTTTTTGTTAAATAAATAACCCCAAAATGATCATCCATATTTTGTAGAAGTTTTTTAATAATCATTTTATTTATATTTTTATTAGCAGTAATTTTATTAATTAAATATTGATATTTTTTTTCTAAATTATCCCCTGTAAGCCAAATTAAAGAATCATTATATTTATATAATTTCCATTGTTTAAGATTTCCATTAATAAATCTTCCCACATACATATTAGATATATTGCTCATTTTAAATTATTTAATGCCAGATTTTCCTGATAATACAAAAGGCCTCAGCTTTTTTTAGACCAGATTCAGATCCTCTTTTTATAGCAAGGGCTTCTATTGACTTAATAGACCTAGGATGCGGATAAATACCCATTTCAGTATAATATTTTTTTAATGCTTTTATTTTTTTAGTCCATACATCTTCAACATCAACATAAAAATTAGGTTTAAATATATATCTGTCTATATATGGAGACTGTTCCGTTGAAGATATGGTTTCAAAAGTTCTTATTTCGGATTTTAAATTTAAAACACTCATCGGCCTTAATGCAGTTAATAAGGTTTGGCTGACTATTTGATGATCATGATTTATATCTCCGTCATGATGAGTATATATAATATCGGGTTTTAAATTTTTTAAAATTTTTTCAAGCGACTGAATAATTTCAAGTTTAGAAATAGTGTCAAATTTTTGATCTGGGTAATTTAATATGCTATATATATTACTACCTACTTCATTAGACCAATCTTTAGCACTTTTTAATCTTCTTGCAGAATTTATATCCTTACTTAATTTTGAGGTCTCTCCTAAAGAAAAAATAACTATATTAACATCATCACCCTGCTTAATATGTTTTATTAAAGTTCCACCTACTCCTAAGGCTTCATCATCAGGATGAGCAACCACACATAAAACTGATTTTTTATTATTATTTTTTATTTTCATTCCAATAATTCCTATAAATTTAAATATTTTAGACAATAGCTACCGCACTCTGGGTGAGCTTGGTCCAGATGCTTACTAATTAAAAAATTTATATAACTTTATCTAACGAGTGATATATTTTTCGCAGAAAAAGTTATTTCTTTACCCAACAAATCAAATAATATTTTTACTCTATTATCATCGGTTAAGCCCATAAATAATCCTTTTTTTCCTGAAAATATTCCATCATGAATATTAACTTCATCACCTTTTATAAAATTTTGTAAAAAAGGAATTTCTGTAATTCCATCAGGATCTTCCTGAGACTTTATTTTATTAATTATTTCTTTAGACACTCTTACAGGTTTATCCTGCATGGTTACTAAACTATTAACACCATAAGTAGAATTTATCGACGTCCATCTTTGCTTATATAAATCAATTTTTATAAAAAGGTACCTAGGAAACAATGGTTTAACAACTGTACTTATTTTTCTAGCATGGTTAATGATTTTTTTATATCTAGGAAAATAGGTAACATAATTCTGACGAATTAAATGTCTTTCTGCTATCTCTTCTTTGTTAGGATTAGTGTGTACAACATACCAATTCATATCAACCATCACCAGTATTTTTAAAATCTAAAAAATCAGGAACTATAATCTTTTTAGAAGAAATTACTTTAGATAAAAATTGAAATCTAGATTTAGTATTATAAATATCAGTTATAATTAAAGCATCAAATTTTTTATAAGAGTTGATATCTTTTATAATAGGAATACCATTAATAATTTTATCATTATCATTATTTTTTCCTATTATCCCAACTAAATCTATATTACTACTAAAGGATATAATTATAGCTATTTCAGCTAACTCTGAAAAATCCGACAACATTATTCTAGTCTTTTTCTCTTTATAACAATTATCCATAATATTTGTTAAATCAGCTTTAGCACTTCTATAAAAACTAAATGATGTCTTTAAATATTCAGCTGTCAGACGAGACTTTTCTGTAAAACCTCTTGGGGTCAGATAATAAGCATACCTATTAGCTGGAACTTGTTTAATTTTTACTAGACCTTTATCAATACATTTTTTTAAATAAGAATTTGTTAATCCTAAAGCTATACCTAGTGTACTAGATAAACTACGTTGTGTTATTCTGCTATCAGCTTCTACTGCCGATAAAAGTTCTAAAGTCATATCGTTATCTTTATTATTTTTATTATACATATAAAATACTTTATTTTGTTCAAATTTTGAACAAGATAGCATGTTCATTATATGAACGTCAATAAATTATCTAGCTATTATTATAATACCTGTAAAAATAAAAAAAACTCCTATCCAATAGGACCAATTAAGTTTTTCTCCAAATAAATATATAGCTATAATTGGAACTATAACCATAGCTAAAGCAGAAAAAGGATAGGCAAGTGAAAGAGGTACTCTTTGTAAAATATACAACCAACATACTGTAGCCATAGCATAAACACATAAAGCCAGATATAACCAAGGAACTGATAAAGCTTTTACAATACCCTCTATAAATCCTAAAGGACTATTTTGAGCAGCCATTGACAAAGAAAGAGTCAATGCAGTCTTCTTAAATAAAACCTGCCCTACTGACATAAGTAATGTAAAAGATATTAATTGTAAAATTTGTATATACGTTAACAAAATCTTTTCCGTGAAAAATAAATATAAATATATTATTAAACTAAATAAAAAATAAACTATAGTAAATTATGAAAATTATTAATATAATTTATGTTTTTATTATTATTTTACTTCTTATTTCTTCTTATTATATAGAGAGCATTACTCTAGGAGAACTTTGGAAAATTGTTCATGTAAACTCTTTGATAGGATTTCAAAAATTTATAGAAAGTATTATTATTTTCACTAATATCAACGTCGATGTTTGGTATAAAATATTTATACCAATACTAAATTTAAAATTTTTATTCTTACTGATTTTATTTCAATCAATTCTTTTAATATATATTTTTAAAAAATAAAATATTACTCCAAATCTACTTTTAGTGCTGCCAAAAATGCTTCTTGAGGAATATCAACATTACCAACTTGTTTCATTCTTTTTTTACCTTTTTTCTGTTTTTCTAATAATTTTTTCTTTCGTGTAATATCTCCACCATAACACTTTGCAGTAACATCTTTCCTTAATGCACTAACAGTCTCTCGGGCTATTACTTTACCTCCTATTGCAGCTTGAATTGCAATTTTAAAAAGTTGTCTAGGAATCAGTCGTTTAAGCTTCTCACATATGGCCCTAGATCTTATATCCGCCGATTCTTTATGAACAATAAAAGATAAACTATCTACACTTTCAGAATTAACCAATAATGATACCTTCACCAAGTTACCTTCTTGATACTCTTTAATCTCATAATCAAAACTTGCATAACCTCTACTAACAGATTTTAAGCTATCATTAAAATCAAAAATCACTTCATTTAATGGTAAGTCGTATATAAGCATTACTCTTTTACCAACATAGCTAAGTTCTACTTGAACACCTCTTTTGTCATTACATAACTTTAGTATTTTTCCTAAATAATCATCAGGACTGAATATTGTAGCTCTTATCCAAGGTTCTTTTACATGGTCTATTTTAGATAAATCTGGCCAATCTGCAGGATTATGAATCCTTAACATTTTACCGTCACTCATAGTAATTTCATAAACTACACTTGGAGCTGTAGTAACCAAATCTAAATCAAATTCTCTTTCGAGACGTTCTTGTACTATTTCGAGATGTAATAAACCTAAAAATCCACACCTAAACCCCAAACCAAGAGCTGCACTAGATTCCACCTCAAAATGAAAAGATGTATCATTTAATCTAAGTTTAGCCAAAGATTCTCTTAATTTATCAAATTCACCCGCATCAGTAGGATAAAGGCCACAAAAAACTACAGGTATACTTTCTTTAAATCCGGGTAATGGTTCTTTAGCTGGGTATTTAATATCTGTGATAGTATCTCCAACCCATGCATCTGATACATTCTTAATAGCAGCTGTAAAAAAACCGACCTCTCCTACAGACAAACTATTAACCATTTTAGGTTTAGGATCTAAAATACCTAATTGTTCAATCTGGTATTCTTTTTTAGATCTCATTAACTTTACCTTCATACCTTTTTTAATTGTACCTTCCTTTACTCTTACTAAAACCATTACTCCCAAATAAGTGTCATACCATGCATCTATTAATAAAACTTTTAAGGAAGCATTAGAATCCCCAGTAGGAGCTGGTATAGATTGAACAATAAGTTCTAACAAATTTCTAACTCCTTCACCTGTTTTTCCAGATACATTTAAAATGTTTTTAGTGTCTAAACCTATTAAATCATTTATTTGTATTTTAATTCTTTCAGGGTCAGAGGCCGGAAGATCTATCTTATTTAATATAGGTATTATTTCTAAATTTGCCTCTAGAGCCAACCAAGTATTTGCTAAAGTTTGTGCTTCTACCCCTTGACTCGCATCTACTAGTAATAACGCACCCTCACATGCTGATAAGGACCTAGAAACTTCATATGAAAAATCTACGTGTCCAGGAGTATCAATTAAATTTAAAATGTATTTATCATTATTTTGAGAAATATATTCCAATCTAATAGTTTGAGCCTTAATAGTAATTCCTCTTTCTCTTTCTATATCCATAGAATCAAGTATTTGGTCCTTCATTTCTCTGCTACTTATTGTGCCACAATTTTCAATCAATCTATCAGATAAAGTAGATTTTCCATGATCTATATGTGCTATTATTGCAAAATTTCTAATAAATTTTTTTTCTATCATTAAATGACTCTTTATATTTAAATACCTTATCACATTTATATAGTAAATTTATCTAGTACATAGAATAAATTTATATATTATAAAATTATTATGAAGAAATTTAACTTTATTTTGGAAAATTTAATAAGAAAAGATAAAATTAAAAAAAATTATGAAAAATTATAATCAAAATATAATATTAGGTACTGCACAATTTAGTGGCGATTACGGACTAGGAATTTTTAACTCAAACAAAGATAAAACGAATTTATTAAACAAAATAATTAAATATAATTGCTACGGAATTGATACTGCTCTCAACTATAAAAATTCTCAAAAACATATTGGTAAATGGCTTTTAAATAATAAAAATAATATTAAAATATTCACTAAAATTAAAGGCAGTAAAAATATAAAAGAAATGAAAAACTCATTTGAAAAATGTCTAAATGAGTTACAAAGAGATAAAATTGAAGGTCTAATGTTTCATAACCAAGAAAGTATAAATTTAAAAGAAACTAGGTATTTATCCAAATATTTGTTTGAAGAAAAAAAAATTAATAAGATAGGCCTATCTTTATATGATAAGTTAGCTATTCCGAACAATATTGATATCAACTTTATACAAATACCGGGTAGTATCTTTAATCAAGAAATTCTTAAATCTAAAAAACTACATTATTATATAAAAATTGGAGGAGAAGTTCATGTGAGATCAATATTTATTCAAGGTCTTTTACTAATGAAAAATGAAAATATACCCAAAAAATTTTACAAACTTAAAGAACCATTAAAAAAATTTCATAAATTATGTAACGAAAATAAATGTCATCCAATTACACTAGCAACAAAAAGTATTGAAGAATTTATACCTAAATTTAAATTAGTATTAGGTGTTGATAATTCTAGACAATTTGATCATATAATAAGAAATATAAATCAGAATATTGATGCAAAAATAGTAAAAAAAGCAATAGCACTAGGTGAAAAATACAAGAATAAATTATGGGATCCTAGATATTGGTGACAACAAAAAAGATAATTGATATTATATTTTTGAATTTATATAAATGGACATGTAATGATCATCATTTTAATGAAAGGTAAATTAACACACACCGATCATATATTACCTATCATTGCTGGTTTAAGAAAATATAATTATAAAAAAAAAATTGAATTAATTTATCCCTCAAAAAATTCATTAAATTTAATTAAAAAAAATACATCTTTATATAAAGCTTTAAAAGAAGTGTCCTCAATAAAATATTTTTATAATACAAAAGAAATTCAACAAATATTTTTATCACATAAAATATCTGGATTCATATCAATAATGTATAGAAATTTAATAATGTTAAAGATGCTTTTTAAAAGAATACATATTTTCAGAATAGAAGATATACCTAAAATAAATTGGATTATTAATTTTAATAGAAAGATATACTCTAGTAAAAAAATATCCCTATTTTTATATAGTTTTGACTTTAATCAATACATTGCTTCTGTAGAAAGAACTAAAAAACAAAAATATATAAATAAAAATATACATGTATCAAAACAATTAAATACCGATAGCGACATTTTAATTAGTAGTTTTAATGGCAAACAACTTAAGAAAATTTATAGTAATATAACACATCACAATTATATAAAATACAATATAGGAAATAGTTTTTTTAGATGGCCATCATGGAAAGAGATTATTATTAAAAATTCTTATAAAGATATTTTAAAATTACCCAAAGAATATATTTTTTTCCCGTTAGCAATTATAATTAGAAAACAAGATAATGGAACTAAAGATTTTAGAGATTCTATAATTAAAATAATTGAAGCCATAAGAAATAATGATAAAAATATATTTATTATTTTCAGACCTCACCCAACTACTGAAATGGAAATTTTAAAAAAATTACTTAAGAATATTAAACTTCAAAATTTTATAATTAGTTACATCAACCCAATAATTCTAATTAAGCATTGTAAATTTGTAGTAAGGTATGGAACAAGTTTGATGGATAGTCGTGTATTTGACGAAGGAAAATATCTAATAAGATATTTTTATTCAGATTTAGCAAAAGAAATGCAAATCGAACTTGAATACAATAAAAAAATATATAAAAAAAATAATTTTATCGACATACTAGATGAAAACAAATTAAAAAAAATTATTAGAGAACGTTTTAATAAAAATGAAATTACAATTAAAGAAAAAAGTCATAGCAATGAAGAGAAAACACACATAAAAAACATATTAAACTTAATCTAACTCAGAAAGAAAATTCGCAACTTTCTTTGCCATAAATAATCTAGCCCCATAAATAGATTCAATAGTAGCTCCTCCTATATGAGGAGAAATAATTATTTTATCTGAATTTCTGCTATATTCAATTAGTGGATGTTTATAAAGTTCTTGTTTTGTTAACCATTCTCCATCTATCACATCTAATGCTGCTCCAGCTATAATTGATTCTTGAAGAGCATATAACAAATCTAATTCATTTATTATTTTTCCTCTAGAAGTATTAATTATTACTGAATTTTTTTTCATTTTCTTTAAAAAATCCATATTAACTAGACCTTCTGTATCTTTGTTTAAATGTATATGTATACTTATAAAATCAGATTTTTGGGCCAAAGTATTTAAATTAACCATTTCTACATTTGTCAATGAAATATCTTTAATATCATGAGCAATAACTTTCATACCAAATCCATTTGCAATTCTAGCTGAAATTTTTCCCAATCTCCCCAACCCTAAAATTCCAAATACTTTTCCATATAGTTGAAGACCAGTATACTTCTCTCTAGACCAAATTCCATTTTTGGCATCATTACATGCTGATATATTTTTCCTTAATAATGATAAAAGCAAACTAAAAGCTAATTCAGATGTAGCAGTAAAAGATTTTAATAATTCAGTTTCTTCAGAAATATCAAAACATTTAATACCTCTTTCTGCTATTAAATTTAAATCCATATGGTCTGTTCCTGTTGAAGGGCTTCCAATCACTTTTAAATTAGTCGCATGATTTAAAAATTCTTTATCTATTTTTATTGCTGCAGATGCTAAATAAGCATCAACATTTTTTATATTATTTAAAACTAAATCTCTATCAGTTTTAACATTTTTTAATAAACCTATTCCTTCAAATATTCTATCAAACTCTGGAATAGAACTGATATCTAAACTATTTAGAATTATTTTCATTATTTTTTAATCTTTTACCTGCGTTAACTAAATCAGTTTCAAAGTGAACGTTTGTACAATCATCCACAACTATAAAATCTTTTTTTGAGACTCCTGTGTCTAAAAAATATTTTGATAAGATATAATGTGCTCCATTTTTATTATTATCTTTATCTTGACTTAATAATCTATCAAGATTCTTATCTTTAAACATTTTTATTGCATCAAATAATGAAATATTTCTATCCGGGTGATCTGGTTGTATACCAGCTAGTATAGTGACCAACTCTTTATTTTCGATACTATTTAAAGCATGTTTATAAACCTCAATTATAGGTGTTTCACCACCTAAAGACAAAGGTCTCTTTATAACCTTTACTCCCAAGCTTAAAGCAAAACTTTCAATATCATTACTATCTGTAGATATATAAAAATCATTTATAAGACTACAGCTGTTAACATAATCAATTGAATATTCAATCATTGGCCTACCATTAAGAATAGACATGTTTTTATTAGGTAACCGTTTTGAGCCCCCTTTTGCAGGAATAATTGCTATAATCACTAATTTACTCCTAAAAACTAACCATTAGTTAAATATTTTCCATTTAGTAAAGTGCCTTTATAACCCTCTATAATATAATTTTCAATCTTAATACCTTTATCTGAACATATAACTATAAAACTATTTTTATTCTTAATTATTCTTCCAGGAGTTCCATAAAAACCTTCTTTAATTATATCAGTTTTTAAAATTCTAACTTTTTTTCCTCTATAATAAGAAAAAGCACCTTTATAAGGATTGGTAAGTGCTCTAACAAAATTATGTACCTGTAAGGCATTCATTTTTTCCCACCTTATTAATCCATCACTATCTTGTCTTTGATGCCAATATTTAGCATTTCTAGTCTTTTGTTTAACGAGTTTTACAGAATTTTTATTTAGCTTCCCTAAAAAATTCAAAACTAAACTAGGAAAAAATTTATTGGCAATACTATGTGCATCTCCTATATTTTGACTTTTAGACAAAGAAAAATATTTTGTTTCAATTACTTCACCTGTATCAATCCCCTCATTCATTTTTATAAGAGAAATACCTATTTTACTTTTACCTTCTATTATCTGCCAATTTAATGGTGAACCACCTCTATACTCAGGAAGTGGGCCAGCATGTAAATTAACAGTACCTTTTTGAGGTAAATCAATTAATTTATTATTAAAAATTTGTGAAAAACCCGCAACTACACTTAAATATGGATTTTTTCTCATTACATAAACAATATGTTTATCTGAATTAACTTTAATATTTGAATTAAGAACTAAATCATTTTTAGAACAAAAATCTTCAATACTAGTATTTTTTTTATCAATAAAAACTTCCAAATTTTTATAATCTTTTAAGATTAAAGATTTTAGCACCTCTAACCCCCTGTCTCCATTTAAATATATAAAAAATAAATATTTATTTAATTTTTTTATTTCCATATATCTATGTACCAATCAACGTACTCAGAATATCCTATTTCTAGGGGCTTTTTAGGAACAAAATTTAATAAATCTTTGGCTCTATCAATCTGCAATGTCCCCCTTATCGGTTTGTCATTAGCTTTAGGAACTTCTTTTATAACTGTACTAGGAATTTTTGCTTTTATTATATCTGCCAATTCAGAAATATTTCTAGCATTACCAAACGTAATATTAAATGTTTTGGATAATCCTTCTTTATAAACTAATGATCGAACTATTCCCTCAGTTAAATCATCAATATGCGTAAAATCCAACATACCACTTCCACCACCTTCTAGAAGTAAAGGTTTTCCTGATAAAGCATTTTCAACAAATTTTTGACTAACTCTTCCTGATATACATCTAATACCATAAAGAGCACTTGGTCTAATAATTGTATAATCCAAATCAAATAAAGTTTTAGCCTCTCTCATCATTCTTTCTCCAATATACTTTCCATTAGCATATACTCCTCTAGGTGCAGGTCTGGTTTTTTCATTTACCGATTTACCTAAGAAATCACCATAAACCGTGCTTGAAGACATAAAGACCACTTGATTTGTTAAACCTTTATGATTTTTACAAATATCTAATACATTTCTCAAAGAATTAATTTGAATATCATAAGCTAAACTTGGTTTTTTATTAGCTATTACTGCACTTGAAATAGCAGCTAAATGAATTATTTTTGTAGGTTTATAATTCATATATATATCATTTAAAGAATTTAAGTCTCTTGCATCTATATTAGCAAATTCAACTCCTGCTTCTCTCATTAACTTAAATCTTTCTATAATAAAATTAATGTATAATCCTCTTTTGTTAGTATCAAAATCTTCGCTACTTAACATATGAACAATATTATTAATTTGTAAATTATCAACAACCATTACTTTTGCTTCTTTTTTTCTCAAATCCAAAGACAAATGATGTCCAATAAAACCACCTCCTCCAATCAACATAATCTTTTCATTTTTCAAATTAACATCTTTGAAATCTACAACCATCAATCATCACCCTTAATTACGTTAGTTATAATATTACACATATAATCCATGTCATCCTCTGTTAAATGTGGTCCACAAGGTAGAGAAATAGTATTATTAGCAAAATGTTCTGCCACATGAAAGTTATCGTTGTTGTCTTTGAAATATTTTTGATAGTAGTTTGATAAAGGCAAACATAAAGGATAATGTACACTGGTACCAATATTTTTTTCCTTTAATTTTAATATAATCTTATTTCTTCTCTCATAACTACCTTCCTTTAATATAATATTAACACAAAAATTTGAACTTATGCTTTTTCCATCAATTTCTGGTAAAATATATATTTTGTTTAATAATTTTAATTTATTTCTAATAATTTTTGCATTATTTCTTCTCTTACTATTAAAAATATTCAGCTTTTTTAATTGTTCGTTTCCTATAGCAGCAGAAACTTCAGACATACGAAAATTATAACCTAATGCATCTATCTCATAAATTCCAGGAATTGCTCTATCTTCAAAATTTTTACTATAACCAAAAGCACTAATTTTTTTTACATAATTTGTCATTTTTTCATTTTTACTTATCAACATTCCACCTTCCATAGTAGTAATATGTTTTGTAGGATAAAATGAAAAACAACCTGCAATCCCAAAAGTTCCAACCAATTTATCGTTAAATTTAGCACCTAATGCGGCTGCACAATCTTCTATTAGAGATATATTTCTATTTTTAACAATATCAAAAATTCTATCTATATTACAAGGCAAACCTACAAAATGAACAATAATAATGGCCTTAGTTTTCTTGCTTATTTTTTTTTCAATTTCATTTGGATCAATGTTACCAGTTTTGTTTTCAATATCTGCAAATATTACTTTGGCACCAGTATGCAAAACACAGTGAGCAGTTGCAACATGTGTCATGGCAGGTACTATAACCTCATCTCCTGCAGCAATATTAAGAAATTTTAATGATAAGAAAAGAGCGGAAGTACAATTAGACAATGTAACTGCATAACTACTATGATGAAAATTACCAAAATTCTTTTCAAAACTTTTACAATGGCTTCCATGAGTTAGTACATGACCTTTTAATACATCATTAACAATATTTCTTTCATCATCATTAATTAAAGGCCTTGCAAAAGGTATTTCTATATTTTTCATAAATAATTCCTATTATAAAATATAAGAAACATCTACTGTTTTTTTCTTTCTATAGGATTCATTGATCGCAAAACAAACGTCCATAACCTTAAAAATATCTTCACCAGTTACATTTTGATTAATATTTCTTCTTATAGAGTCAATAAATTCAGGCAACAAATCCCCTTTCAAAAAACCAGGATATGCACTTTTATCTTTAATTAAATTCAATTTTTGATCTCCACTATATATTTCCGCACTACCTGTATGATTAACAAATGTTCGTTTAGTTCCATAAACATTCAAAGAATGAAACTTAGTTCTTTTAGGGCCATATGTAGAAGTATTTTTACCGGTAGCCCCATTCAAAAATTTAAATAAGGCTGTAATAGTTTCGGGAAAATTATAAGAAGTATTACGAGTTAAAATATTATTTCCTAACGCACAAACCTCTTTTATCTCATCTTCCATTAACCATCTCATTAAATCTATTAGATGTATACCTCCTCCATAAACTGTAGAATAAAAAGACATTTTACCTCTCCATCCTTCAGTTATTTTGGAAAGTATATTATGAAGATAATCTCCCTCAATATGGTATATTGTTCCATAATCACCATTTTTAATCATTTTTTTTAAATTTATAAAACGTGGAGACTGACGCAAAATTAAATTTGAAGTAATTTTACACTTACTATCTTTCCATTCTCTAATAACTCTTTCTGCTTCACTTTTAAATAGAACTACAGGCTTCTCAACCATCACATGTTTTCCATTTTTAAAACAAGAAATCAATTGTTCAGCATGAAAATTATCATAAGAACAAATTGATATAACATCTATTGCAGGATCTTCTGTTATTTTTTTACTATCTAAAAATCTTCTTTCTATATTGTATTTTTTACCTATTTTATCCAACTTTCTAGTATCTAAATCACAAATAGATACCACTTCCACATTTGGTATTTCTTTATAAGATTTTAAATGTGCCTCTCCAACTCCAAGACCTATAACACCTACATTTATTTTTTTATAACTGTTCATTTATTTTTAGATTTACAAATCTGATAAATCATCCCCTAATAACTTAAATTTTTCTATATCATAATTATTCCATTTAGTATTAATTTTCATACCAGGTAAATAATCTTTTGACGCAGCATTATGATATCTAGCTACAAATGAAAACCTAAATTTATTTGACAAATTATTACCTGATTTATGAAAAAGATGTAGATGAGAAAAAATTATAGAACCTGCTTTAATAGGAATTTTCTTATCTTGGTATTTTTTAATTAAATTATCAGGAACTTTAATATCTATAGAACCTTTTCCAATACGTTGTTGTTTTTTATTAACTACAAATCTTTCTTTATGACTTTTAGGACAAACAACCAAAGCCCCCATTTTTTTACTTACATCATGCAATGGTGCCCAGCAAAATATTCCATTTTTACCATTCCTATTATTAGGATAATAAGACCTTTCTTGATGCCAATCATATGAATTCCTATCATCGCTAGGAGGATCTAACCGAATAGTCTCTCCAGAAGCAGCTAAATCCTCTTTATTTAATTTTAATAAACTTTCAACACAATCCAATATTCTAGAAGATGAAATAATTTTTTTTAGTGCTACGGAAGATTGTAATGTATCATAAAAAGAAGAAAATTTTTCTCTGTTTTTTTTTCTCAAATCAATAAGTTGATTATTAAAATAGACATCATTTAAATTATTATCATTTTCTAGTTTATCTAAAACAATATATTTTGAAGCAATATTTTTTATTGTACTTTTTATTAAACTCAATTGATTAATACTTACAACATTATTTAATTTTATGTACCCATTCTTATTAAAATTGATAATATCATTTTTATTTAAAACGTATTTCATTAATAATCCAAAAATTAATTTTTTGAGCAAATAATTTTTATTTGGCTATCACCATATTTAATTTTAGCGAAAGGTAAATTATTAGTTACTTGTTCTATTTGATCAATAGCTACACCTCTCGTTAATTGTTTTAAATTATTAAAACCATTTACCTGTAGTAAGTTTTTTACTTCTTCAATTGATTTATATTCATAAGGGGCATAGAGACAATCCATCAACCAATATAATCTTCCTGAATTAACTCCCAATGATTTTATATAATTCTGAAATAACTCTCTAGGAATATCCTCATTACAGATTCTTAAAGAGTCTTGCAACAATTCAAATAAACCAAAAGAACCATTAACATATAAAAACAATTCACCTTCTTTTTTTAAAACTCTATTAAACTCTGATAAACATTTTTTATAATCTAAAGTATGATGGATTACTCCATTAGACCAAACCATGTCTAATTCTCCATCATTTAGAGGAATATCTAGAAGAGAACCTTCTATATACTCTATTCTTGAACAATATTGTTTTTTTAATGATTGATTTTTAGCAAATTCTAATCCTTTCTTTCCTATATCTAGTCCATAAACTTTTTTTGCTCCAAGCCTAGCTATTGTAGCAGAAAATTTGCCACTACCACATCCAGCATCTAAAACTATTTTATCCTTAAAAAATAATTCTGGATTAATATTATTTTTCTGTAATCGTTCACATGTAAACTCGAATGTTTCATCAAAATAAATATCATCTGACATATCTACCCAAATATCACTAAACAGACCTGATACTTTTTCTTCAAAATTTCCAGCATTAACATTTTTATTCATTTTCTCATTTACAAAAATTCCATTATTTCCTAAATCAGTAATTAAATTTGCACAAAGATTAAATTTTTTTGCAAAATCATCAGAAGGATCTTTATCTTCTGAAAATGCATCTAAATGCCATAAAAATAAATTTAAACTTGTATACATTCTTATAGGCCACAAATTAGCATCATTATATTTTCTACAAGCATTAAAGTAATTTTGTACCGACTCCACACAAGCAAAATCATATCTATTTTCAATCCTACTAAGTGCAGGAATACTCGTAGTTAAAGTCATAATTTTACTCCTAAATACAACAGTTATATACTAAACATTTAAACTTCTAAATTCTATATTTGGTAACATTTTGTATGTAATATTTTTTTTATCAACAAATATCTGAAAAAACATCTCCATATTAATCCACTGCCATATATGGAAGGTGTTATGTGCTCCATACAAAATAAATTCATCATAAGTTTTAATAACTTCATCCGCATTAAATATATCTCTATATTTAAATTTTTTTGAATATATTAAATCTTTAACCATACCTATAACCTTTTTTGATCTTAACCAATCACCTTGAGGAGCTTGAATACTTCTTTTTTGACCAAGTCTAACAGGATCAGGCAACTTTTCTTTCATAACTTCTCTTATTATACTTTTTGTCAAACCTCCACTAAAGTAACTTTTTTCATTTAAAGCGAGACCTAATTCAATTATTCGATGATCTAGAAATGGCATTCGCAACTCTATTGAATAAGACATACTTTGCCTATCTTTAATACGAGTATTTTTAGGAATTTTACTACAAATTATGTAGTTTATTAAATGTTTGTGAACTGAACTTAAATAATCAGGAGCTTGATGAACATGAGAATTCTTAAAAGAATGTATAAAATCAGATAAGTAAACATTTTGATCAAATGTACTTGCATCTTGAACAAAACTATTATTTTGCTTTAATTTATTTAATTCTGATTTAACTTCTTTTTTGGTAAGGTTCCATTTTTCAGCATATAAAGATAAATTTTTTTCAAAACTTGTACTATTATCATTATATAATCTATTCAAATAAACCAAATGATGGATCCTATATCCTCCAAAAGCCTCATCTAAACCCGTTCCATCTAATAAGACTCTTATGTTATTTTCTCTAGCTTCTTTATATACATTTTCAAATGCACAATTCATTAATCCTCCCAAAGGTCCCTCGTGTGTATAAATCATTTTACCAAAATCATTTAAAAAATCCTCAATTCTATATGTAGAAATAGAAGGTTCTTTATTAAAAAAATTAGCAGTTTCATAAATCCATTTTTTCTCACTTAAGGACTCACCAAAATCTACTGAGAAGCACCTATTACTTAAATATTTTTTATTCTTTTCCATGGAAGCTAACATGGTTGATGAATCTAAACCTCCGGATAACTTTATTCCAATATCTGTATCAGAATTTAAATGTTCTTCACAAACCATATTAATAATATTTTTAATAAAATCATTTTTTTCATTTTTAATTTTAGGTAAAATATAAGCATTAGTATTAATTTCATACCATTTTTTATACTCTATTAATTTATTGTTTCTTATTTTTAAAAAATGGCCAGGTTCTATTTGATTGATATTTAAAAAAAATGTGCTATGTGAACAATCTAAATTTCCCTGTAATAAATAATTATTTATATTTTCATAATTTAATTTAGTTTCCTGATTAATAAAAACTAAACTCTTTATTTCACTCGCAAAATAATAATTATCATCAAACTTAGAATAAAATAAAGGTTTTTGACCAAACCTATCCCTTACCAGAGTATAAGTATTTGCATCTACATCATAATAACAAAAAGAAAACATACCGTTAATAAATTTTAAGCCTTCTAATCCATAAATAACTAAAACAGCTAATAATACTTCAGAATCTGAAAGTGTTTCAAAATTATATTTTTTCCCAATTTTTTGTTTAAGGTATTTATAATTATATATCTCACCATTAAAAACTAATACATGTTTATTGTCTCTACTTACCATAGGTTGCATAGCTCTATCACTGAAATCAATTATTTTTAATCTTGAAAAACCCAACAATGAATTATTTGTTTTTAATATTCTATGACCGTCTGGACCTCTATGAGATTGTATAGATAGCATTTTTATTAAATTCTGATTTTCTAAATCAGATATATGACCAATTATTCCTGCTAAACCACACATTATTAATGACACAAATTTTTCTTATTTCTCAATATAGCTTTACCTCCAAGTAAAAGAATATCTATATCCGATTTTTGAAATGTTTGAATTGCTTGCATAGGATTTTCAACTATTGCATCACCATGTAAATTAAATGAAGTATTTAATAAAACTGGATGTCCTGATAATTTTTCAAATTCTTTGATGATATCATAATATTCTGGATTATCTTCTCTCTTAAGCATTTGAGGCCTACATGTTTTATCTGCTGGATGTACCACAGCTGGAAGTTGATCGGGCAGCCCCTCATGCATATCAAAAGCCATAGTCATCCAAGGTGAAAAAATATTATTTTTATTTTTAAGATATTTTTTACAATCATCATAACAAATAGTAGGAGTAAAAGGCATCCAAAAATCTCTATATTTTATTTTTTGATTTATCCTCTCAACTGTATCGTATCTTCTAGGATCCGCAAGTATAGACCTATTACCTAGAGCTCTTTGTCCAAATTCCATTTTACCTTCACACCTAGCTACTACCAATCCAGAATATATCCATTTAGCAACATCCTTAGAAGTATAATTATTCATAACTACGAATTTTTTTGATACTTTTTTTAATACTTTATCTATTCTGATAGAATCCATTTTTGTGCCTAAATAAATACTCTTTAAACCATCAATATTTTTAGAATTATATTTTTTTGCTGCAGCCCAAACTGCTCCTATAGCCAATGATCCATCTCCAGAAATTGGTCCAGCCCAAATTGAATTTACTTTTTTATTTTTCATAAGAGCTTGAATAGCCTTAATATTTTGAGCAACTCCTCCAGATACAACTATATTATTTAATGAATATTTATTTATATTATTAGTAATCCATTTATTTAATATTTCTTCTAGATAAACTTGCAAGCCCCATGCTATTCCATCAAATCTCTGCCCTTCCAGAGCTTTTTTTGAAGAATAATAAACGTCAGAGAAAAACCTTTGATTAACTAATTTATGTTTTTCAACTTTATCGTATTTTCTAAAATGTTCTAAACTTTTTTGACCATGATATTTTGTTCCATAAGGTGCTAGTCCCATAACTTTGTACTCATGTTGACAAGGTTTCATTCCCAATAACAAAGTAACATACCTATATAATCTTCCTAACATAGAAGAATTAGTTTTATAAACCTCTTTAATTAAACCGTTTTTAGCTATAGATACAGTAGCTGAACTATCATCACCTCCACCTTCAATAGTAAAAATTAAAACATTATCTTTAAAGTTAACTTGCGTATAATATCCATAATATTGATGACATTCTTCATGCCTGATAAATTTAATTTTATCTTTAGGTATTCCTAAATGATTAGAAGCAGTTTTTATTCTTATATCATTTAAAATATCATATAAATCACCTTTAGAAGTTTTAGCTTTTTTAACAAACTCATAATAATAATTATCTTTTATATTTTTTATTCCTTTCTCAAATAATTTAAAATCATCAATACTTCTTAATTTCTTTTTATCTATTAATTTAGGTTTCCAATACTTTTCATTCTGATAAATCCAATCTTCAACACTAAATAATGCAACTGGCTTCATAATAGTATGGAATAGTCCCGCTTTATTTCCAGCAAAAACTACTATATCAATATCTTTTTTTTTAATACCTGAATTTTTTATAACCTTATCAATTGCTTTTTTAGGATAACCACTGTCTGTTTTAATTCTACTAAACCTTTCTTCTGCAGCTGCAGACATAATTTTACCAGACTTATATATACAGGCATGTGCTTCATGGCTATCGGAAATACCTAATATTATCATTAAAAATTCCTTATAAAATGTTTTAAATACATACTACTTTAATATCATTAATGAAAATATTTTTTTATAAATTTAATAAAAATTTATTCCTTTGCTTGAAAGACAATATGTTATTATATATCTTAAAACTCTAATTAGTAAGGATAACTATGGTCACTAAAGATCAATTTTTTAAAGCCTTGTCTACAGCTGGTTTAAAAAAAAATGATAATGTATTAGTTCATTCTGGAATTGCACTATTCGGCAAACCCGAAACGAATGCTAGTAAAAAATCTATACTAGATTTTTATTTTAATAATTTAATGGAATATATAGACGTTGAAGGAACTATAATAACTCCTACTTTTACAGGAAATCATTACGTTAGAAAAAATTTACCATTTGATTTAATATATACAAAATCTGAATTAGGCAGTTTTTCTGAACATATAAGAAATAAAAAAAACTCTATAAGATCTATGCATCCCATAGTTTCTTTAACTGCAATTGGAAAAAATGCAAAATATATATGTGGCGGAAATCATTACGATGGATACGGTTTTGATAGTCCATGGGGTAAGTTATTGGAAAAAAATAGTAAAATTTTAACTTTAGGATATGGAATATCGCCAAGCGGAATGAGTGCAATTCACTTTTTAGAAAATATGGTTGGAGTTCCATATCTATATAACAAATTATTCAAATCTGAGGTTTATAAAAATAAAAAAAAAGTTCCCGGTGTTTTCAGTATGTCTGTTAGATATTTAGAATACAGTATAAAGA
>TARA_B100000686_G_scaffold305528_1_pt1 | contig 21278 bp, 19 predicted proteins | sample TARA_B100000686 | Tara Oceans TARA_B100000686 (sample SAMEA2622733) | marine metagenome | biome: marine biome (ENVO:00000447); feature: marine epipelagic mixed layer (ENVO:xxxxxxxxx); material: "saline water (ENVO:00002010), including plankton (ENVO:xxxxxxxx)" | depth 150 m | reverse complement strand
CTTGCATAGCACTATATATTTTTAATTCTCTTTTGCCTTGTATTGGAGGCGGGTGATTTGCAACTGCAGTCAAAATCGTTCTTCTTACCTTTGCTCTGGGGATAATTTTTGATCTCTCAGATTGTACTTTGGTAACAATATCCAACATATTTTCAATACCTGCTCCTGTCAGACCAGAAGTAAAACAAATTGGGGCGTATTGGATGAATTTGAATTTTGTCCGTACTTGATTGGCCATGTCGTGCTGGTTAGTGTCCAGTTGATTTGATAAATCCCATTTATTCACCAGGAGTACAATGCCTTTGTGCGCTTCGAGGATGTAGTTGGCGACATGGGTATCTTGGGCAGTTGCAAATTCTGAAGCATCAATTACCAGAGCGGCTACATCGCAGCGATCTATGGCCTGGATTGAACGCATGACGCTATAGCTTTCAATTCCATAATCAATTTGACCTCTGCGTCGTATTCCAGCGGTGTCTACTAACTGGATATCCATATTTTTGTGTTTTATTACTGAATCCAGGCTATCTCGGGTTGTGCCTGCAATATCGCTGACAATTGCCCTTTTTTCTCCAGACAAGGAGTTAATTAGCATCGATTTACCAACGTTTGTACGCCCGACAATAGCCAAACCGAGGTCGGCTTCAGGTTCTGGGAAATATTTATCCTTTGGGAAATGAGCTATCACTCGATCCATTAGATCATCCAAACCGCGGTTGTGGTAGGCACTAATTGGTACGGGATCTCCCATCCCCAGTGCATATAATTCTGAGGCCATTTGATCCCGTATTTCGTTATCGGCTTTGCTGGCTACCGTTACAACCGGTTTACCGGTTTTACGAATGGTGTTTACAATATTTTGATCGTTAGATGTAATTCCATCCGATATATCTACTAGGAAAATAACAACGTCGCATTCATTGATTGCATACTGGATCTGTGATTTTACTTGATTCCACATTTCATCATTTGGGAAAAGTTCTAGACCTCCGGTATCCACTAAAATAAATGAATGCTCAGACCAATTTGTTTCTGCGATGATCCTGTCCCGGGTAGTTCCAGCAAAATCGGAAACAATAGAAATTCTTTGCCCGATTAGACGGTTAAAAAGAGTAGACTTTCCTACATTGGGCCTACCAACAATGGCAACCGTTGGTTTTTGAAGTCGCCCTTTTTTTGTTTCCATATTGTTAGCCTAAATTTGCAAATTTTTTAATAGGAACTAAAGATGGATTTTAACTTGACAATAATTCGGCCATGATGGCCTTCTGGGCGTGGAGTCTATTTTCGGCTTGTTGGTATACTACTGAGTTTTTGTGATCAAGCATGCCTTCGGAAATTTCCTCACCTCTATGAGCTGGCATATCGTGCATGAATAAAAAGTCAGGCTTCGCGTATTCGACTAGGGACTCATTTACTTGATATGGGGCAAAAGTGTTAAGTCTTTCCTCTTTTTCTTTTTCGTCTCCCATACTTACCCATACGTCAGTATAGACGACGTCAGCATCTTGAATGGCCTCCTTCGGGTCAGGATTCCAATCAAGTTTGCTACCTGTTTTCGCTGACAATTTTTTAGCTGACAGCCATATTTCGGTGGGCAATTGGTATTTTTCTGGGGAAGATATACTGAAATCCATTCCTGCATCGGAGCATGCCAAGGCTAAGCTTCCTGCTATGTTGTTTCCATCTCCAATAAAGGCTAATTTCAGACCTTCCAGCCTGCCTTTATTTTCAAAAATAGTTAAACAGTCCCCCATCGCTTGGCATGGATGCCCTTTGTCTGATAATGCATTTATGACCGGAAGATCAGTGTTAGCGGCTAATTTTTCTAGACTGCTGTGAGAGAATACTCTTGCTACTATGCAATCCACTAATCGATCTAGAACTTTTGCCACATCTGATTCGGGTTCTCTTATTCCCAGTCCTACCTCGGAATTACTTAGGAATATACATGTTCCCCCCATTTGTTTGACACCTACTTCGAAGCTGACTCTCGTTCTAAGGGAAGGTTTTTCAAATAATAAGGCTACGGTTTTATTCACCAATACTTGTGGTGGTAAGCCGGCTTTCATCGAATCGGCTTTTTTTACTAAGTCTAGAACCCCTAAAGGTTCCAAATCATGGACTGTTAAAAAATCTTTGCCTATCAACAAATTGTCTCCTGGCTGCTATCAAGTATTAATTCGACCCTTTCCAATTAGAATAGAACAATAGCAGATATCTGGTTGAGATTTAAGGATTTTCTCCTTCGTTTAGAGAGCATCTAAATATTCTTTTTCCTTTTCTGTAAGGCTTGCTCCAGATAGTAAATCTGGTCTTCTGTCTTTAGTTTTCTTCAGAGATTCTTGTCTACGCCATTTTTCAATTTCAGAATGATTACCAGATAAGAGCAGTTTGGGCACCTCTAGTCCTTCAAAGTTGGCTGGTCTCGTATATTGAGGATATTGCAACAAACCGTTGAAAAATGAATCGTTTTCTGCAGATTCAATACTGCTGATGACTCCTGGTAGCAAACGTGATACCGAGTCAATGATGGTAATTGCAGGGATTTCTCCTCCGCTTAGAACAAAATCTCCAATGCTGATCTCATCTGTAGCTAAGTTTGAACGAATTCTTTCATCAAAGCCCTCATATCTGCCACATATTAAAGTTATTTCCTCTTTTGTGGAAAGCTCCTTTGCGACTTTTTGATTAAAAGTCCTTCCTTGGGGGGACAACAGAATTAGGGGTGAATCTGCGCTAATGATTCTGTTTCGTATGTTCGATCGTATTGATTCAAAAATAGGTTCTGGCTTTAGTAACATGCCTGGTCCTCCACCGAACGGATAGTCGTCGACTGTCCCATGTTTATCGGTTGAATAATCCCTGATGTTATTGATTCGGATATCAATTAATCCGGATTTGAGAGCGCGCCCCACAACGCCTTCAGCTAAAGGGCTTTCAAAAAGGTTTGGGAAAAGAGTAAAGATATGAAATTTCATGGTTTCTCTAATTTGATTCTACGTGAGATTTCCATCCTCTTATCATTTCAAGAGCATGTGGTAGGGAGTCAATTACTACTTCCAGGCACTCCTCGACGCCTTTTGGACTTCCGGGTAGATTCACAATCAGACATCCTGATCGTATACCAGCGGTTGATCGACTTAGGATCGCAAATGATGTACGTTCAAAAGTTTTTATTCTCATGGCCTCACTGATTCCGGGTATTTCCAGATCCAGGACGTTTTTTGTAGCTTCGGGAGTCACATCGCGTGGACCTAATCCCGTTCCACCTGTCGTGAATATAATGTCTACTTCTCCACTATCAGACCATTCAACCAATTTTTCAGATATATCAGGAATTTCGTCAGGCACAATAGCTTTTAGTCTTTTATGGAAACCGGCAAGTTCAATGATTTCAACTATTCTTTCACCGCTTATGTCTATTCTTTCCCCTATAGAGCCGGAATCACTTATTGTAAGGATGCCAGCAGAAAATATTTGTCGGTTGTCTTTCTCTGAAGGATTCATAAATATTTCCTTTGTAAAACGTTAAAATGATCGTAAATTTGGATAGAAAAACCTTGCAAAAAACCTTAATGGATTGCCAAAATTGTTTATGTCAAACTGGGTATCTAGAGTTGGTGTGTATCAGAGGTATTTTAGCACGAGTAATAGAGTGTTCTGATTGAACTCCAAATGTGAAATCGCTACCCATTTGCCTGTAATGCTTTCAGAGGTTCTGGAGGCTTTTGATGATAGTCCTGAAGGGTGGTTTATTGATGGTACTTTTGGGTTAGGAGGTCATTCTCGTGGCTTGCTAGAACGATACCCTGATCGGAAGGTCTTTGGCATCGATCTTGATGCTAACTCAACGGGATTGTCTAGAAAGGTATTTCAAAAATTTACTGATCGAGTTTTATTAGTTAACGGTAACTATGCTGATATGAAAACGTTAACCAAAGAAGCGAATATAAGTTCCGTAGGAGGAATCCTATTGGATTTAGGTTTGTCTTCAATTCAACTAGAAACTGAGGGGAGAGGATTTAGCTTCAGAACGGATGAAATTCTGGATATGAGGTACAACCAATCGCAAGGGATTACTGCGTTTGATGTGATTAACACTTATGAAGAAAAAGAGCTGGCTGCAATTTTCTTTCGTTTTGGTGAAGAAAAAGCAGCAAGAAAAATTGCAAAAGAAATTTGTATTCAAAGACCTATTATGACCACAGGCAAACTAGCAAAAATAGTAGAAGGGAAAGTATGGAGGTCTGGAAAATCTAGAATTCATCCGGCGACTAAAATTTTTCAGGCGCTGCGTATAGCGGTTAACCAGGAATTTGAAAATATAAACGATGGCTTATCAGCAGGGTTGGATTTGCTAACCAACAAAGGCAAATTTGTGGTTCTTACCTACCATTCTTTGGAAGATAGAATAGTGAAACAATTTTTTAAGAAAGAATCTATAAATTGCATATGTTCGGTAAATGTTCCGGTTTGTAGTTGTGAACATAAATCACGACTGCGGATTGTTAATAAAAAAGTTAGAACGCCGAGTGGCGGTGAAATTGAGATTAATCCTAGAAGTAGAAGTGCAAAGCTGAGAATAGTAGAGAAAATAGTTTGACCCAAGGTTTGATAGGTACCGGCTCTGATTTAATAGCTGCAATAGATGTGGGCACGACCAAAGTGTGCACGGTTTTAGCTCGGAAATCTAAAAACGGTTTTCCAGAGCTTGTCTCTTTCAGTGATGCACCATGTTCAGGTGTTAAAAGAGGAAACGTAGTTGATGTTGCCGCGATAAGTGATGCTATACGTAAAACGGTTGGTGAGATACGTTCGAATGTAGGCATAGATGTCAGATCTGCTTATCTGGGTATCACAGGGTCTCATATATCCTATGAGAACAGAGTTGATTATTTTCCCAATATAGGACAGCAAGGGGTAGTTACTTCCGATGAGGTGGCTCAAATACCACATATGGTGTCTGATGGATTGAGCTTACCTGGCCGAACTATCATTCATGCATTACCCATACAGTACTCAGTAGATGGACATGACGGGATTAAAAACCCTGTAGGCATGCATGTAAAAGGACTAGAAGTTACCACACATCTGGTTACCGCTGATTCTTATTTTGCCAATAAGCTTCAAGATACTCTAAAAATGTCCGCCGTAGAATTGAAATCCATGATAATTGAACCATTTGCCAGCAGCGAAGCAATATTGACCCAAACTGAAAAGGATATTGGTTCCGCGGTAGTTGATATTGGCGGAGGTACTACAGACATAGTTATTTTCAAAAATGGTAGTGTCGTATACACAGGGACTATACCAGTCGGCGGGTTTCAATTTACTAATGACGTTTGTCTTACATATAACGTGGGATTTTCTGAGGCTGAAGAAGTTAAAGTAAAATATGGGAACACTAATCTGTCTGACATAGATTTGACTGAAGTTGTTCCGGTTTCTCCGATTGGGTCTTCAGCGACAATAGAATTAAGGCGAAGGGATCTTTGTCAACTCATGAGGGAACGAGCAATGGAACTCATTAGGTTGATAGATCTAAAATTGCAGCAGGGCGGAGTTAAAGAAAATCCAAATTCAATTGTTTATATAACAGGTGGGGCTTCTCAGTTGCGCGGGTTTTACGAAATGGCTGAGCAATTTATCCCAAATTGCGTTGTCAAAAGAGGGTTCCCAGATTTTCTTATGGGCATAACGGACGATTTAAGAAACCCCTCCTATGCAACCGCCATTGGAATGGTATTACATGCATTCAACATTGAAAATTCTGTGGAAAGGCGGTTAGGTATGAGTGATAGTATTGAAGGTCAAGGATTATTTGGACGGATAAAAAAAATATTTAAGTTAACCTAGGTTGTAAAGGGTATTTTGTTTTTCGGAGGCAAACATGACTACAAGCGGTAGAGAATTGGAAGGGGTGGCACGTATTAAAGTTATAGGAGTGGGTGGTGGTGGTTCGAACGCTGTCTCCCGTATGTTTAGGGAAAGAATATCCGGTGTGGAATACATAGTGATGAATACCGATATCCAGGCACTACTTAAAAGTGATGTGCCGAATAAGATAAGGATTGGTGAGCAACTTACACAGGGTATGGGTGTTGGTGGAGACCCTGATAAGGGTTCAGCATCAGCGGAAGAGAGTAGAGAAGAAATATACGATGTCATAAGAGATTCTAATATGGTTTTCATAGCTGCTGGAATGGGTGGTGGAACAGGTACAGGAGCCGCTCCGGTAATAGCAGAAATAGCGCAGGAGACTGGTGCATTGACTGTTGGGGTTGTAACCAGACCTTTTGCTTTCGAAGGTATAAGAAGATCAAAGCAGGCACAATCAGGAATAGATAAATTACAAAATAACGTGGACACTCTGTTAGTCATACCCAACCAGAGGCTGAGTATTATCTCTCAGGAAGAAGTGACGGCAGAAAATGCCTTTAGATTAGCAGACGACGTCTTGAGATTAGGAGTTCAATCAATAACTGAGCTCATTACTAATCCAGGTGAAATAAATTTGGATTTTGCTGATGTGCAGAGCATCATGAGGGATGCTGGTCCGGCTTGGATGTCAATTGGTCATGCTTCGGGTGCCACGAGATCTAGGGATGCAGCGCAAGAAGCCATTACAAATCCATTGATGGATGTCTCAATCGAAGGAGCTACAGGCGTCTTATTCAACATAACGGGTGGAAGTGATTTGAAGTTGTCAGAACTCCACGAGGCAGCGGAGGTCATTCAAAGAGTTGTTGATCCTGAGTCAAACATAATTTTTGGTATGACCACGGATCACAAAATGGAAAATGAAATCAAGATAACAATAATAGCTACTGGATTTCCAACAACTGACACATTACTTCAAAGAGATATGGCTAGAACAGTTGAAGCTGTTAATAGAGTTGAAAGCGATGCGGGATCGCTTGATCTCCCGCCTTTTTTGAGAAGGGGCGGAGGAAACGTGTGAATGTTGAGTGAGACCTAATTACAATAATTCGTCTGATTCATAATCTCTGGGGCAAAAAAATATTTACCTAGTATGTCCTTTTGTGAATTTTTGTTCAAATATCGCCTAAATTTCCCCTTTGTGACTAGAGGGTTGTTTAATCCGCCAAAATCTCATAAAAATAATGACCTCTCCCCCTTGAGACTTTTTTCATCAAACCTCAATATATAGCGTAGCTTCGCTGCAATGGCACGATTTATGGTATATGTAGATTTGTTTTATATCTATAAAGGCCGTGCTTCATTTTTTTGGAGTGATGGAGTTAATTATTTATGTACTGCCCATTTTGCAGCAACGAAGATTCTAGAGTTATAGATTCTAGAGATTCTGACGATAGTATTAGACGAAGAAGAGAGTGTTTGACCTGCGGTTTGAGATTCACGACCTATGAGAGGATACAGACCAGGGCGCTGTTAGTGGTTAAAAGAGACGGAAGGAGGGAAGAATTTAATAGGGATAAACTTTGGTTAAGTCTGAAAAATGCTTGTGCCAAGAGACCTTTGCCTATCGGTAGTATTGAAAAGGCTATCGATGAAATAGAAAGCCAATTGGTGAGTATTGGAAGGGCTGAGATACCGTCCAGAGCTATCGGTGAGTTAGTGATGGAACGACTTCGGAATCTAGATAGGGTTGCTTACATTAGGTTTGCCAGCGTTTACAGAGATTTTAGGGACATTGAAAGTTTTAAAGAAGAAGTTGATGCTTTATTGGAACCGAAGAAAGAAGAAACTAGTAGCCAATTGTCTTTCCTGAAGGACGAGGAATTGACCCCGGTCGGGCGTAGGAAGAGAGGAAGGAAACCTAAGAATCCAACAGGTCAAATTTAAAAATTTCATTGAACCATGTATAATCCGTACATATGTTCGAATAGTAGATTTATTTTGACTTAGATTTAGAAAATATTTTTATAAATAATTTTATTGAGGAGTAGTTTTAATGACTCAAGGAGTAGCTTCGGGAGGATCTTCTAATACCGGTGATAGGGATGAAATTAGAGAAGATGTCGTAAAAGCCTTGGAGTCGGTTGGGGTTTCAGGAGAAGTGGCCGCGGCCTTAACCAGCTCCATAATAGAATCCGCTGTAATAGAGAATTCAGACGACCATGGCCATACTGATGGGTTACCTCTTTCGGACAACGCTAGGTTTATTATTGAGAAGCGTTATCTTAGAAGAGACGACGATGGTAATCCAATTGAAGACGCGGAAGGGCTTTTTAGAAGAGTATCCAGTGCGGTAGCTTTAGGAGAACCTGAAACAAAGCAAGCAGAATATCAGAAAAAATATTATGAAATAATGTCTAATTTGAAGTTTTTGCCGAATTCTCCCACATTGGTAAATGCAGGAACAGGTAGGGGCTGTCTTTCGGCGTGTTTTGTCGTGTCACCAGAGGACAATATTCAGTCGATAATGAAAGTGGCTAATGATGCTGCCATGATCGAAAAATGGGGTGGTGGAATCGGGTTCGGTTTGTCTGACCTGAGACCAAAACAAGATCGCATATCCACTACTCACGGGCAGGCTTGCGGTCCAATTGCGGTAATGAAACTTTTTTCCGCTGTTGGAGCTACGCTGACGCAAGGAGCATTTAGGTTAGGTGCCCACATGGGGCAGTTAATTATTAATCACCCAGATATAAGAGAATTTATACATTGTAAAGATGACGACGATACACTTCAGAATTTCAATATATCCGTTCAAATAACTGATGATTTCATGCGAGCAGTGGAGAATGATGAAGATTGGAATCTGATTAATCCTAGAGACACCGGTGATGGACCCGTAAACCAAGTATTGGGAACTGTAAAAGCACGTGATTTATGGGATGAAATCGCCGAGTCTGCGTGGAAAACTGGGGATCCAGGAGTGGTTTTTGTAGACAGAGTTTGGGAAACTGCTCCCAACCCTCAAATGGGGAAAATTAAGACTAGCAACCCTTGCGGAGAAGAATTTTTAGAAAACTATGGGAATTGTTGCTTGGGATCTATTAACTTAGACGCTCATGTGGTGGGTAATGATTTTAATTGGGACGCATTGGAGGAAACCACTAGGACAGGGGTGCGTTTTCTTAACGATGTGATCGAAGTTAATTCATTTCCTTTACCTGTATTACGTGAGGTAAATTTGGATACGCGCCGTATAGGATTAGGGGTGATGGGTTGGGCTGACGCTCTCGTAAGAATGGGGATGCCATACGATTCTCAAGAGGCCTTGGATCTGGCTGATAAATTGGGAGGCTTTTTGAACAAGATGGCTTGGGATGAATCTGCCAAGGTAGCTGAGGAAAGAGGGCCTTTTCCAGAGTATGAAAATTCTGCTTTGAAGCAGTGGGGTATGCCGCCAGTACGAAATGCTAGTGTGATAACGATTGCGCCGACGGGCACAATCAGCAGGATTGCAGGGTGCTCTAGTGGAATTGAACCTCATTTCGCCTTAGCTTGGTGGTCGAATGTTTTGTGGGAAGATCATGAAGGTACTAGTTCGAGACTTTTGGATTCCCCGTCCTCCATTATTGAGAGTTTAAAATCTGCTATTGGTAGCGAAGAATCTGCGAGAGAGGTTTTGACGCAAATTGTTGAAGATCCTGACAGCGCTGAAAAAATCATGGGTAATCATGGGCTAGATTCGGCGGTATATAGAACGTCCATGGGCGTTTCTGCTGATGCTCACGTAAAAATGCAGTCCATTTGGCAGAAGCATGTGACTAACTCTGTCTCCAAAACAATCAACTTACCTAATTCAGCTACAGTGCAGGATGTTAAAGACGCGTATTGGTTAGCCTGGGAAACGGGTTGCAAAGCGGTGACTGTATATCGGGATGGATCAAAGTCTATGCAAGTTTTGGAGACTGGCAAAACCAAAACTGACGAAGATAGTAATCTGGATGATCATCTAAAAGTTCCCAGACAAAGACCGGTTTCAGTCACTGGAGTGACTGACCGCGTAAGAACAGGTCACGGCACAATGTTTGTTAATATAACGTTTGACGAACAAGGTCATCCATTTGAAGTATTTGCAAATTTAGGCAAGTCAGGAAGTAGTGATTCAGCGTACTTGGAGGCGATTGCGAGATTGTCTTCTATGGCCTTGAGGGCTGGTATTGACCCTTCTCAGATAGTGGATCAGCTAAAAGGTATCACCGATGTTCCTGTTTGGGATGGGGGAACCCTCGTGAGATCAGCACCAGACGCAGTTGCCCTAGCTCTAAGTAGGCACTTGCTAGAGGATGGTGCGGCTTCTAATGTGATTGAGAATGTTGCTAGTTCAGCCCAGCTCGGATTGTTTCCTTCCGCAGGAGGGGGGGGTGACGAGGGAGAAAACGTGAATGGAGTAAGTGGTGCAAAATGTCCAGAGTGCTCTGGATATCTACTTCATCAGGAAGGCTGTTTGAGTTGTCCTGACTGCGGGTATAACAAGTGTGAATAATAAGCTGACCAGACGCGGAGAGGTTTGTTTTAAATTTTATGACATATCGGCCGAAAGGATTTTTTGTGGTGAACACATGTGTAGCCGATAGGGTATGCAATATGGGCAAGCAAATAGGATTTAGACAATGAACAATAGGCCCTTTTTAGCTATCACTATGGGTGATGCAGCGGGTATCGGACCTGAGGTTGTTGCTAAAACCCTGATAGATTCCAGTATATATAAAAGATGTACTCCTTTTGTAATTGGTAATACTGAGGCTATGTCCGAGGCATTCAAATTGATAAATTCGCAAATTACGGTGAGACGAATTGAGTGTGTGAGAGAGATAAACACTAATGGAGGCACCGTTGATGTTTTGGATCCAGGCAATCTTGATTTTGGCGAAATAAAATATGGCCATATTTCTGCTGATTCCGGTAGAGCCTCGGTAGAATGGATACTAAAGGCTGGAGAATTAGCTTCCTCTGGTCAGATACAAGCTATAAGCACTGCACCGATTAATAAGGAAGCATGCAATTTGGCAGGACATAAAGATATTGGCCATATGGAAATTTTTCAGAAGCAAACAGGTGTGAGTCAAGTGGCTACAATGCTGATGGCTGGCGACTTGAGAGTTGTACATTTGACAACCCACCGATCACTTAGGATAGCCTGTGATTACGTTACTAGAGATAATGTCCTGGCGAAAATCGTTTTGACCCATGAGCATTTTATTAAATGGGGTTTTCCGTCTCCAAGGATAGGTATATCTGCTTTAAATCCTCATGCTAGTGATGGAGGACTTTTGGGAGATGAAGAGCATATTCAAATTGCACCGGCTGTCGAAGATGCTCGTTCTATGGGGATTAACGCCGTCGGACCTGTTCCGGCTGATACCGTGTTCAATCAGAACATTGATGGCATATATGATGTATGCATAGCTATGTATCATGATCAGGGTCATATTCCTATAAAAGTCCATGATTGGAAAAGAAGTGTAAGTGTAAATCTTGGTCTGCCTTTTATTAGAACTTCAGTTGATCATGGAACGGCGTTTGATATAGCGGGCAAGGGAATAGCAGATCATATCAGCATGATGGAATCAATCAATGCGGCTGTTTCTTTGGTAAGTGATAGCAAATTACCCGGAATTTGAAGATGAAATGGATGAGGAATTAGTATGACTATCTCTTTTATTGGTGGAGGTGTTATGGCGGAATCTTTTATATCAGGAATACTCAGAGAAAATTTGATCGGAGCGGATCAAATATTTGTCAGTGATCCTATTCAAGATAGAAGACAATACTTAACAACGACTTACAAAGTGAATTGTGTGAAAGGCAATCTCGATATTCTGCAGCAAGAAGGTAAAATTCTGTTAGCGGTCAAACCTCAGACACTGCCGGAAGTGTACCAAGAACTAAAAGGAAAAATTGCTCCTGGTAGATCCATAATATCTATTGTAGCTGGATGTAATTCTGAGGATCTCGCTTCAGGTTTAAGACATCAAGAAATAATCAGAGTGATGCCAAACACACCCGCTCAAATAGGGAAAGGCATGTTGGTATGGACGGCTATGCAAAAAGTTAGTGCATCAGAAAAAAATGAAATTTCATTGATACTGAAAACCTTGGGTAATGAATATTATGTTGAAGATGAAAAATATATAGATATGGCTACGGCCTTGAGCGCTAGTGGTCCCGCCTATGTTTTTATGTTCATTCAGTCTTTGATCGATTCGGGTGTTTATCTAGGTATGCCTAGAGATATGGCAAGGCACTTAGTGCTTCAGACGGTTATGGGCAGTACTGAATTAGTTATCGAAAGTGGGAAGCATCCGTCAATTCTAAGCGACATGGTTACTTCCCCTGGAGGTACTACAATAGAAGCTTTAGTATCGATGGAAAATGACGGTCTAAGAGCGGCTTTAATAAACGGGGTTAGAGCTGCTTTTGATCGATCGGTTGAGTTGGGCAATTGAATTTAGGTCTTTACCTAGCAAATTTTATAAACATCTTGGCGCAGGTGCTGTATTTCGCAATATTGGCCCGTGTTCTAATCTCATGGTTTAATGTGTCGCCAGGGAGTCCTTTTTTCCCGGTAATCCGGCTTATATATGGGATCACTGAACCTATTATGGGACCAATAAGGAGAGTCTTACCTAGAACAGGAATGTTCGATTTCTCACCTGTGGTAGCCTTAATACTTCTACATTTTTTGAGAGTAATCGCTCGAAGTTTATTTTAATTCCTTTTACCAAATTTATGTTTTTGGAAATCGACCATGTGATTGATTAAGCATGGGCTAATGCACCTCCATCAATAAATAATGTTTGCCCGTTAACAAAATCGCATGAGTCGGAAGATAGGTAAACTAAAATTTGTGTAAGATCGTCGGGGTGCCCTATTTTTCTTGATGGTAGGTAGCGTTCCAGTAAATTGGGTTCTTCACCTTCTGGTCTATGTTTCGTACTTAGCCAACCAGCTCCTATACCGTTGACCCTTATGCCATCTCGGCCCCATTCTAGTGCTAAAGAGGAGGTTAGTTGATGTATTGCTCCTTCCGATGAACATGCCACTACAGAATTCCATAGACCTCTCACAGAAAGGTTGGACGTGATGTTTATGATGTGGCCTTTTTGGTTTTTCAGCATAGTGACACCAACCGCTTGGCACGTGAGAAATATGGATTTGAAATTGAAATCCATTAGGTTATCAAATTCCAGTTCAGTTACTTTTTCAAACCGTTTACCAAAATTTGCTTTAGCATTGTTTACAAGTATATCGATAGTCTCAAAATCATCTAGGATGTTTTGAATTGCCCCATCGATAGAATCTTTGGATAATAAATCGGTTGTTTGGCAGATCACCTTGTTCCCATATCTAGACGCGCTAATACTTGCCTCCTTCATATCAGAATTTTCAGATCCAATTATCGCTACATCAGCCCCTGCCTCAGCCAAAGCACCTGCAAGAGAACTAGTCCATCCTCTGCGATCGGCACTGATTACAGCCTTTTTTCCGGATAGGTCCCAGCCTTCTGGGGTATTCATAGTTGAGTTACTCCTTTGGTGACTTAAGATAGACATATAGGAATCAAATTTCTAGAGGTATTTCTGGAGCGTGAAGAGTGGGAGCAATTCCGCCAGCTAATGCGCCACCATCAAGAGCAAAAAACTCACCATTCATATAATCGGATGCCTCAGATGCAAGGTAAACTGCCAAAGGTCCCATTTCTGAGGGTTTTCCTACCCTGCCGATGGGGATGAATTTGCCTCGCTCTTTGGATCTTTTACTGTCAGGGTCGCTAATCTCAGTGGGGATAAACCCAGGAACGATGCAATTCGCAGTTATTCCATATTTTCCCAAACTCGTTGCCATAGCTCTGGTCAAATTTACTATTCCTCCCTTACCAGCGGCGTACATATAATTGTCTCTTCCTCCTCTAAAACCGAAACCCGAAGCTATGTTTATAATTTTCCCACCACCATTTTCTGCCATATGTTTTGATATTTCTCTTGAGCAATAGAAGGCTGTGGATAGATTCACTTCTATGCCAACCCGCCAATTTTCATCATCTATATCCCATATCGGTTTTGGGGAATCCTCTCTTACTATGCCAGCATTGTTAAATAGGGCGTCAACTTTCCCAAATTCTGTCAATGTGGTTTCAAATAGGGTTTTTACATCAGAGGTGTTGGTTGCATCAGTGGTTATCGCTAATGACCTACGTCCGAGATCTTGGACTAGTTTTGCCACTTCTTTTATCGGTTCCAGTCTTCTCGCTGCTATTACAAGGTCAGCTCCTGCTCTCGCCATGGCAAGGCACATTTCTTTACCTAAACCAGTACCTCCGCCTGTTATCACAATTGTTTTGTTTTTCAAACTGAGTTTTTCAAGCATTTATGTACCTTTCTTATGGGTGGTTCAATTTATTACCGGGGTGGGTCATTTTTTGCAAGAGTCACCTCTCCAGCGTTGGCTATAAAAAAAGATCCATCATCCTTCTTTATTATCAACCCCCCGTCCTCATTGATTGATTCTGCCAATCCAGATGCCGCATGCTCATAAGGATTTTGTCCTAGCGACAAAGTTACCATCTCTCCGAGTGTACTTAATTTTTCTGACCACTTAAGAGGTAGAGATTCGCTGTCACCGATTTGGGGGTAATAATAGTTCAATTCCTTTATAAGTGTTTTTAGAACGAACGAACGATTTATATACCGGCCTTTCTCACATTTCAGAGAAGTTGCAGTGGCTTCTATATCAATTTCGGTTTCGACGTCTAGGTTGACGTTGAGACCGATTCCAATAATGGAGGAGATTACGTCCTCACCTTCTAGTAGAGTCTCAATCAATATTCCGGAGATTTTTTTCCCATTTACTTGAACATCATTGGGCCATTTAATGCTTACTTCGGCATCAAGGATCTGATCACATGTAGCTAATACAGCAAGTGAAGCAAACATATTAAGATATTTGAGTTCTTTCCGAGTTGGTCTAAGGAGCACGGATATTTGTATATTGTCTCCTCTGGGAGATACCCATTTTCTTTTGAACCGCCCTCTGCCTGATTCTTGGTAATTTGTTGAGACTATGGTTCCACTTTCTTCTCCTAAATTGGCTAGGAGGTTACAGGCTTCCATGGTCGAATCTGTTTCTCTCACATGGTGTATTTTATGTCCGATTTTCATTCGACTATTTTGACTGTTAACTAACAAAGAGGTTCCTTTCTTAAACATTACTCATATCAACCCCATAAACAAGTTTAGCTGAACCAGTATATTCCCGTATCAACCTCAGGTTGATAATGGGTTTTGTGCCGACTACAATGTCCCTTGATTAGCTTTCGAGTAGTGCAATGGGAACACTTGTCATTCTTGCTGAAGGCTATGAAGTAAATGGTTATTTTAATCGGAGGATTCATATTTATGAAAGTGCTTGATGCAGTAGCGAGAATCTTAAAGACTGAAGGAGTTCAGTGGGCGGGTTGTTTTCCATCTAATAACTTGATTGAGGCTGTGGCCCAGGCTGGAATTAATCCAATTATGTTTCGCCAGGAGCGAGGAGCTGCAATGGCGGTGGACGGGTTTAGCCGCATGAGAAACCGAGAAGAATTTGGTGTGTTGATAACTCAGGGTGGTCCAGGCTCAGAAAATACAATGGGAGGTTTGGCCCAAGCCTATGCTGACAATGTTCCCATTTTATATCTTCCTGGGGGCTCAGCTGTGGCGGCTAGATCTGTAACGCCAAATTTCTCTCCGGCTAGAACGTACGAATCTGTTTCCGTCTCTGCGGAGGTTTTATATCAGCCTGGTCAAGTTGCGTCAGTTATGCGACGTGCATTTCACGCATTAAGAAATGGTAGACCTGGTCCAGTTATCGTTGAAATCCCTGCTGATGTTGGTGAGATGGATGTGGATGACGCAATTGTTTCTTCGTATTCCCCTCCTAAGAGACATAAATTTGCACCAGATCCGGCTGAAATTAAGGAAGCAGTGAGATTGTTGTTGGCAGCAAAAAAACCTGTGATATGGTCAGGTATGGGTGTTTTAATGTCGGGGGCATCCCCTGAACTTACCGAGTTGGCTGAAGCCGCCCAAATTCCGGTTTATTGCACAATGCCAGGTAAATCTGGATTTGACCAAAGGCATCCTTTAGCCCTGGGATCAGGAAGCTCTGCCACGTCTCTACAGGCGAGGACTTGGCTTCAAGAGTCTGATGTGTTGTTTGGTGTTGGTACCAGTCTTTCACGAACTAGTTATGGTCAGCCTATACCGGACGGGAAAGTTATGATACATAACACCGAGACGATAGGTGATTTGAATAAAGATTTCAGCATTGATGTCGGGTTAGTTGGAGATACCAAATTGACCCTGAGAATGATGGTAGATGAGGTTAAATTACAACTGTCAGGTAAAGAACGAAATGGATCTTCAGAGTTGGCAGATCAAATTGCTGAAATCAACGACAAATGGATGTCCGAATGGAGCGATATTTTAAGCTCGGATGAGACTCCCATTACCCCATATAGAATTATTGGCGAGATGATAAATGTATTGGACAAGGAAAACAGTATAGTTACTCATGATGCCGGGGCTCCTAGGGATATCATAATGCCTTTTTATCCTGGGACTGTTCCTCATAGTTATGTTGGTTGGGGCAAGACGACCCACTTAGGTTATGGTATTCCACTAATGACAGGAGTGAAAATGGCGTGTCCTGATAAATTCTGTATGAATATTATGGGCGATGGTGCATTTGGAATGTCAGGTTTGGATATAGAGACATCCGTTCGTGCTGGTGCTCCAATTACTACGATTGTTATTAATAATGGCGGTATGGCTACATACCCGGGTGGATATCCAACCGCGAGAGAATCTTTTGGCACAACTCATATGACTGGTGATTATGCCAAGATTGCTGAAGGGTTAGGGGCAGTTGGGATAAAAGTTGAAAAGCCTGAAGAGATAGCCCCTGCATTGGAACAAGCTAAGCAGTTGAACTCAGAAGGTAAAACAGTGCTTATCGACGTTCTTTCGAATATGGAGGCTCGAAGGTCAAATTTTTAGTCAGAAATGGTTTTATGTTTTAAAAGAGGGAGTCATTAAGGCTCCCTCTTTTTAGTTGGTAAAATAAAGAAGCATGAAAATCTTTCACCAAAAATGTTATTACAAGAGTTTATGAAAATAACTGTTCAAGTTAAGGGCGAAGTAATTAAAGGAATTGCTATACTGGTTACGGCTATTCTCATTTCCCTGTTTGCTATATTCCTTGCAACAGGCCTTATCAATAAAACTTCCGCGACTGGTAGAAGTGGTGAGCAATTAATAGGTAGCAAGGCACCGGAATTTGTCGCGAATGGTATCAATGCCAAGTCTGTATCCCTGTCCAACCATCGTGGCTCGCCAATCATATTAAATTTTTGGGCTTCTTGGTGTCCTCCATGTAGAGATGAAACACCACATTTTGAGAAAGTTTCAAGATTATATGCAGAAAAAGATGTTGTCGTAATCGGTATAAATGTTCAAGATGATCTGACCAATGCCAATGAATACATTAAGGAATTCGATGTCACATTTAGTAACGGAATGGATATGAATGGGAGAATAATGGTCGATTACGGCGTAACGGGTCTACCTGTTACATTCTTTCTAGACAGGGAAGGTATGATTATTGGAACATGGGTAGGTTCGATCGGGGAACGGAGCTTGGAAACCAGGGCAGAGGCCCTGGAGAATGGCTCGTTTCAGGATTTATATGGATTGGATAGGAATAAAAATGGATTTAGGAGTTTGGATTGATTGGAGATAAATTCAATCAGATTAAATTTGATCATCTAGGGGTGAATTTAAGTTGTTCAGTATGGGGTAATAAGTCAAATCCCCCCTTACTCTTACTACACGGTCTGCAAGACTGTGGAAGGAGTTGGGAAATCTTTGCACAATCTATGTGTGACGAATACTGGGTTGTTGCCTTGGATAGCCGAGGCCATGGGGATAGTGATCATACACCTGGACGGTATTCATTTGTAGATTATGTATCTGATGTAGAAGCTACGATTTTGAATCTGTCCCTGGTTAATCCAATATTGGTCGGGCACTCAGCCGGAGGAAGATATGCTTTTTCTTACGCTGCTCAAGAAAATAAAAAAGTCAAGGCACTTGTAGTGGTAGATATCGACCCTGATTCGGTCAATGAATCTTCAGGCTCAATGTTTGATCGCTATAAAGAAGAATCAGGTGAATGGAAAACTTTTCAAGAGGTTATAGATAGAATATGGTCAAGACAACCACAATCTTCTCTAGAAATGGTTGAATTTCAGGCTAATGTAATGACGAAATCTGCTGATGGTGGCGGTTGGGTTTTGAAAAGAGACAGAAACTTAATCTATGAATATGAACGACCAGATTTATGGGACACTTGGAGAAGAGTGGATTGCCCGACGGTTGTAGTTAGGGGTAGGCAGAGTACCCTTTTGACTCACGAAACTGCCGTTAAAATGAAAGAAGAGCTTCCTCATTGCAAGCTGGCGGAGCTTGAAGGGGGAGGTCATTGGTTTTATCAAGAATCTCCAGGATCCTTCGAATCCACTGTAAAGTGGTTTTTGGATTCTATTTAGAATTATTGGTCGTTATCTTCCTGTAAAATTGGGTTTTCTTTTTTCAACAAATGCTTTTACTCCTTCCTTATGGTCCATGGTCTGACGTGCGATGTCTTGTGCCGGGCCAGCAAGTTTTAAGCTTTCCTCTAAGCCAGTATTTAGTGATTCATGGATCAGTTTTTTTATCAAAGCCATAGAATAGGTTGCTCCAGAAGCTATTCTATGGGCTAATTTCAGGGTCTCTTCCATTAATTGGTCATGATCGGTGACTTTGTTGACTATGCCAAGTTCCAATGATTCTGGGGCTGAAAGAATATCTCCTGTGTATTGGAGCATGAAAGTTTTTCCTAGGCCGATCATGCGAGGAAGCTGCCAACAGGAACCGTCAGCAGGAATTAATCCTCTCCTGACAAACATTTCAGAAAACCTGGCGTTTTCCGAAGCGAATCGAATATCACAAGACAAAGCAATCCCCATTCCCAGCCCAATAGCTGAACCATTTACTGCGGCTATGGATGGTTTTTGCAAGTTATGCAATCTAAGGGGAACGTATCGTACTCCTTCAATCAAATCCCTAGGTCTTGAATTTGAGGATGATTGCTTGTCCCATGCTTGGTTTAATATATCCCATGGAGATTCACTATCAGGCAGAGTTGTTGTTCCAGCTGATTCGTTATCCTCATTCATTGTTTTTACATTCGCTCCTGAACAAAACGATGGATCTGATCCGGTTAAGACTAGGGCTCTAAGGTCAGGAGAAGATTCGAATCGATCAAGTTCTTCCTCCAATTCCTCCATCATATCTAATCCAATGGCATTTCTTGTTTTGGGATCATGCATCGTCAAGATTAAGACACCGTGATCATTATCGGATTTTATGTAAGTTCCGCTCATTTTTTCTCCAATTGACAATTTTAATAAATAGGTCGCAATTAATTAGTGTCCCTCAGAAAGAAACCTGGCAACTTCGTCCTTCTCGAATCTAGGAAGATCGTAAGTCCGATTATTTTCGCTTATTTTGAGTCCGTAATTCAAATTTTTCATAGATCCTATCTTAGTCGCGTTTATTCCGTTGGATTTTAGATTTTTTATTATTGCAGAATCATGCTTTGGGGAGGTACATATCAATAGAGATCCTGAAGCTATTATTCCTAGGGTGTGAAGTCCTAATATTTCAGAAAATATTTTAGCTTGAGGTATCTCCGGTATATTTTCTCTTGTCACATGTATTCCGAGATTAGAGGCATATGCCAATTCCGCAAGGCCTCCTGCAATTCCACCCTCTGTAATGTCATGCATGGCGTTTATTTTTCCTGCTTCCATCGCGATGGAAGCATCTTCTACTATACTGATTCCAGGTCTGTGTATAAGGTTACGGGATTCCTCTATTAGTGCTGATGCGATGCCGTTTGTTAGTAACTCGTTTTCTGCTTCATTCGCCAAAATGGCACAACCTTCGATTGGGATCGCCTTAGTAAGAATGATTGAGTCACCTTCTTTGGCTCCTGAAGATCTGACTTCTTTACCTTTTTCGACCTCACCTAACATTACTCCGGATATCAATGGTCGATCAATTCCTACGGTAATTTCTGTGTGCCCACCAACAACAGAGATATTTAGGTTATTGCATGCTTCAGCAAGATCGTTAAATATATCATTTGCGGCAATTTCACTAAAATTTTCTGGAAGAAGTATTGTTGCCATCATCCATTTCGCCTCACCTCCCATTACAGCAACATCATTTGCGTTTATGTTTACTGCATACCAACCGATCCTATTTGTAGTAAATGTAATTGGGTCTGTTGTCGCAATAAGGTAGCTATCTCCCATGTCGATTAAAGAAGCATCTTCTCCTGGCATCGGGCCAGCAATAACTCGTGGATCTGATGTCTTAAATGCGTTTAAAATCTTTTCTAAATGTTCTATAGGTAGCTTGCCAGCTTGCATGATCCTAATCCACTAATGATGCCTGATAAACCTGATATGAAGGTGCTATTATAGCTGCGATATGATTAAAACGATTTTTTTTGATCTGTATGGAACGTTAGCTGGATTTAAGCCTTCCCGATATGAGATCCAATCGGAGGCTTGTGCTAACTTTGGTATTACCTTAACAGAGCAAGGGGTTCTGAAAGGCTACGGCCAAGCGGACTCCTTCATGACAGAACAGAATAAAACATATCCATTGCGCCAAATGTCGGAAGATGAGCGGTTTGATTTTTTTTGTGAATACGAGAAAAGAGTCATCGAGGGTTCAGGCGTAGATATAGATCTTGAGACGGCTGGCCAAATATGGAATACAGTAAGAACCATTCCATATGAAATGGTTATTTTTGATGACGTTTGGCCTGTTTTAGATGACTTGAAATCTCGTAATTTTTCTCTCGGGTTACTTTCAAACATGAACAGGTTAGGAAGCGAACTGCTTAGAGAATTTAATCTTTCTAACCACATGACATTTGCCGTAACTTCTCTAGAAGTTGGGGTAGAAAAACCAAATCCTATAATGTTCAAAAAAGCTTTGGAGATTGCTGGTGTCTCCGGGCAAGAAGCACTTCATGTTGGAGATCAAATTGGGTCAGACATAGATGGGGCTGAAGCATCAGCTGTGCGTCCAATATTGATTGACAGAGATGGTAATCACTCTGACTTCTCAAGGTGCCCAAAGATTTCCGGTATGGCGCAACTTTCAGATGTGCTGGATTCCTTGTCTTGACCTTTAATTCACTTCGGCTGAATTGATTAGTTCGGTAGACATTTTTGATTG
>TARA_B100000686_G_scaffold123031_1_pt1 | contig 21290 bp, 25 predicted proteins | sample TARA_B100000686 | Tara Oceans TARA_B100000686 (sample SAMEA2622733) | marine metagenome | biome: marine biome (ENVO:00000447); feature: marine epipelagic mixed layer (ENVO:xxxxxxxxx); material: "saline water (ENVO:00002010), including plankton (ENVO:xxxxxxxx)" | depth 150 m | reverse complement strand
GAGAAATTAAAATTGCTAAAGAAAAAAATCAGATAGAAAAAATTGTCACCTAAAGTTATTGTAGGAATCTAGGAATTCTTTTGATTAGATGTGAAATAGAAATTCTTCCTGGTCCACTAACTATTACTATTAGGTTTGCTGCAAGAAGGATCAAATCAAACTCATAGCCTTTATCCCCTGTAAGGCTGGATGCACTCTTTACAAGGAATATTGCGCCTAACATCACAATCGATAATAGTGCACCAGAAATTCTTGTTAAGACACCTATTAAGAGTAAAAATCCTGGCACAAATTCTGCCAGTGCAATTGGAATTTGCATTTCTGCAGGAATGCCCATACTTGAAATCCAACCGCCAAATCCAGGATTTCCAAATTTGCCAAATCCATGAACTATGAAAATAACTCCAATTGTTGCTCTCATTCCCATGTGTGCAATGTCATGTAGTTTGCTGGAAGAAAGTTCAGCATTCATGTTTTCTATCAATTGATGTGAATTTATAATCGATGTGGATTTTTTGAGTAGACTAAAATGTTGATTCCATTCGAATATGATCAATTCCAACTCTTTGAAATTTCTTACCTTTCTCTATAAAACCACATTTTTTATAAAAATCCCTTATAGAAAATATAGAATCAAGAAATATTTCTGAAAAACCTAAAGTGGTATAATATTCTTTAATTTCTGAAATACAGTTTCTACCATAATTCTTACCTCTAAACTCTTTAAGGATTGCCATACGTTCTAACTTTAATTTTTTCTTAAATTTTATTATCCTAACTGATCCAACTGTATTCTTACCGTCAAATATTAAAAAATGATCACATGAATTATCATAATTATCAAATAATTCAGATTCTGAAATACTCAATTCATTAAAAAATACAATCTTTCTAATATCTCTAATCTTTTTAAAATCTAAATCATTAAATTCTAATTTTAACAGATGCGTTTTTTCCATAAAAATTATTCTTTTACTTTTGAATTTGGAAAAAGATGTAAAACTGAATCCTTACCATCAAAAGTGATTTCAGCCCTACCTATACGACTTTTATAAAATTTAATTTTTTTACCATCAATAAACTGAAATTTATCAATCTCTACTAATGTCAAATCCTCTAATTTTGCCAAGGTTTTGTAAACTGCTGAAAGTGAAATATTTAGTTCGTTTGCAATTCTTGGAGCATCCTTTGCATTGGTGATTATTGAAAATAGCACTGACCTATGACATGCATTAGTAAGTGACTCCATAATTTTCTGTGTGATGTCATATTCACTTAATTGTAGAATGTTTGGTTTAGGTAATGCTTCTCGAACTTGACTTTTTTTGACTTTAGGTGCCATCATTTGGAGACAACACTAATGCAGCTTCCGGTTTTTTTATAGTTATCTCAGCGTCACGAATTCGACTTTTATAGACTTTGAATCTTCTTCCCTTTTCAGATATTTGCCAACTGTCAACTTGGATTAATGATAGTTCTTCCAGATCAGAGATTTTTTTATAGACTGAACTTAGAGGAATTTTATGTTTTTCAGATAATTCTGCAGCTGTTTTACCTTTTTTAATTATAGAGAAAATTATTGCTCTAGATTCTGCATCTGCAAGCATTTCAATTACTCGTTGCGTAACATCATATTTTTTTAATTGTGGTAGAGTAATTCTCTTTGCCATAGATGAATTAATTTCAATTGTTTATTTAAATAATTCTATATTCTAAGAATTTAGAATAAGTGCATGAATTCAATGACAAGGAAAACCAGCAGCATGTCTCATGTCATGTGTTAATTCATGGATCAACATTTCATCAAATGCTAATTCACCAAAAATTGGACTGAAGAGATGACCCTGATCAAAACCAACTACAAAAAGTCCAAATCCAAAGACAACAGCCAAAACCACAATTGCAATTTTAGAAATTCCAGATGTCTGAAGTTTTAATTCTGTGCTTGCCAACAATTTTTTGCATTGTTTAATATATTTAAAGTAATTGAAAAAAATAGAATATTATGAAGGTAATACTCATCACAATTCCTATAATTATTGGGATCATTTTTGGAATCATATTATCAACATCAATTCAATCTGAATCTGAAGACACATCATTACTGAATAAAAAAAATCTTATTGAAGGCTCCACTATTTTAGGAGATAAAAATGCAGAAATAATGATCGTAGAATTTGGTGACTACCAATGTACATTTTGCTATAAATTTCACCAAGAAACATTTGATAAAATAAAATCTAATTATATCGATAATGGGGTTGTAAGCTATGTTTATCGAGATTTTCCTTTGAATGGCCAATTATCAAAAATTGCATCTGAAGCATCATACTGTGCTCAAAAACAAGAAAAATTTTGGGCGTATCATGATACACTATTCAATAATTGGGCAGGTGAAAATACTGGATGGATTACAAAAAAAATTCTAATGACTTTTGCAAATGATATAGGATTGGATTTGGGAAAATTTGAAGAGTGTATGGCTAATATGGAATTTCAAGAAAAAGTTCTAAAAAATGAACAGTATGCAAGATCAATTAACATAGATGCAACTCCGTCGTTTCTGATTTTTGATGATGAAAATGTGTATAGAATTATTGGTGCGCAACCATATGTAATATTTGAAAAAACTATTGAGCAATTAAGAACAACATGATTAAAAATATGATAAAATGTCTATATTTAATCTACCTTAATATTCAAAGTCAGGATAGATAAGAGAATGGGAAAATTTGAGGTTCAGAATGTAGATTCTGTAAAAATGTATAAAATTAGAAAAACATTAGATGAGTTAACACAACAATCTGGTCGTGGAACAGAGCTGATTACAGTGTATATTCCAAAAGGTCAACAACTTCATGAAGTTATGACCCAATTAAGAGAGGAACAAGGAACGGCAGATAATATCAAATCTGATTTGACACGAACACACGTTGTCGATTCACTATCTAAAGTTATTCAAAAATTAAAGCTTTACAAAAAAACTCCAGAAAAAGGATTAGTTATTTTCTGTGGGGCTCTTCCAAGAGAGGGTGGTGGACCCCCAGGTAGTGAGGTTGTAAAAATTTATGAAATTGATCCTCCTAAAGATTTGACTACTTCACTATACCGATGTGATGATCATTTTCATACAGACATTCTCAAAGAAATGTTACAAGATGATAATATTATTGGATTATTAGCAATAGATGCAAAAGATGCAGGATGGGGTTTGTTACATGGAGATAAGTTAGAGGTTTTAAAAGAAACTGGGTCTGGTGTAGCAGGAAAACATAGACAGGGTGGACAGTCTGCAAAAAGATTTCAAAAATTAAGAGAAATGGAACTTCAATATTATTTTAATAGAGTAGCCCATATTACAAGGGAATATTTCATTGATATTTACAAGGTTAAGGGATTAATTGTTTCTGGGCCGGGTCCAACAAAAGAGGATTTTATAAAAAATGAATATTTGGAATATAGATTACAAAATAATATTATTGCAACAATTGATGCATCATATTCTGGCTCAGAAGGAATTAGAGAAGCATTTGCAAAATGTGGTGATATCTTATCAAATTTCAGAATGGTTGAAGAAAAAAAGATTATTGAAAAACTGTTTCAAGAGGTTAATGCAAATACTGGATTGGGGAGTTATGGGTTACAGGAAGTAATTGAAATGGTAAAAAATAACATTGCTGATATGGTTATAATTTCAGACGATATTAAAATGAGCAGAATTGAAAAAACGTGTAAAAGATGCTCAAAAATAGAAGAAGAACTTGTTGAACAAGGAAAAAGAATTGCATTAAAAACTGAAATGAAAAATCGACCCTGCTCTGAATGTAAGACTATGGATTCAGAGACCATAGACCAAGACCTTGTAGATTACATTGCATTAATTGCAACAAAAACAGGTACAAAGATAGAAGTAGTTTCTGGGAAAACAGAGCATGGAACCATGTTAGGAAGTTTGGGAAACATAGCTGCAATTTTGAGATATAATCCTAATCGAAATTAGAAAGAGTTCTTGATATTATTTTGTAATTCCTGTAATTCTTCATCACTGGGTAATCCCCGTTTTGTCCACATAGTTGCTTTATCTGCATATCTTGGAATTATATGAACATGGACGTGTGGAACAATTTGTTTTGCCTCTTTTCCATTATTCTGCGCAATACTAAATGCAACTGCTCCAGTTGCTTTGAGAATTGCAGTTGCTATATGGGGAACCAATGAAAATAATTCTCCAACTTCAGATGGATTCATATCTGTAATTTTCTCATAAGGGGTTTTTGGGATTACTAAAGAATGACCTATGTCAATTGGGTATTTATCAAGAATTGCAACATGATTTTCATCTTCATAAATTATGTATCCGGGTCTTTTACCATCAATAATTTCTGAAAAGATCGTTACCACGTTAGATTTTATATTATTGGAAATTAAAACGAATCGATTAATATTCTGGTTAAATTTTGAATGAACAATGGGCAAAAATAGACGAGAAAAGAGAGCCGAAGAACGTGAAGGATTTGCTAGTAAGAGAAGTGCTGAAAAAAGAAGCACCAGTCTGAAAGCTCTAGGAATCCTTAGTGCAATTGGTGTGATCGTGGCATTTGCCTGTTATGAATTCATTACAACAACTAATGATATTCCAGGTGCTCCTGAAAATGCAGGAAAATTAGGTGATGAGCATATACATGCTTCATTACTTGTAAAGATTTTTGGAGATAAATTTGATTTTTCAACACCTAACTATCAAGTAAAAACTAGTTGGATACACTTTGAAGATCAAGATGGAGATACAATTCATAGACATTCATCTGGAGTAGAACTGGAATTTTTATTCAACTCAATGAGTATAGGAGTTGATGACAACTGCTTTATTTTCCCAGACGGACGACAATTCTGTAATAATGAAGACTATTCATTGAAATTCTTTATCAATGGACAAAGGGTTGCAGATATTCGAGAATACATTGTAGCAGAAGGTGATAGAATTCTCATTTCATATGGAAATGAAGACCAATTAGCCATCGAAAAACAACTAGATGAGTTAAATGCACAAGCAATTAACAGATTGTGAGAGAAATGAAAATCTCAAGTAGAAATGTTGTCGAAGGAGCTGCACGTGCTCCACATCGTGCTATGTATAAAGCCATGGGGTTGACAAATGAAGATTTAAGCAAATCATTTGTTGGAGTGTGTCATACTGGTAATGAAGCAACTCCATGTAATATTCACCTGCCAAATCTTGCTCTACAAGCAAAGCAGGGTGTAAGTGATGGTGGTGCAACCCCTAGAGAATTTAGTACAATAGCTGTAAGTGATGGAATAGCTATGGGTCATGAAGGAATGAAATCATCATTAGTAAGTAGAGAAGTGATTGCAGATTCAATTGAATTAATGGTTCGTGCACATCAATATGATGCACTTATTGGAATTGCTGGTTGTGATAAAAGTTTACCAGGTACAATGATGGGAATGATAAGATTGAACATTCCATCTGTTTTTGTTTACGGTGGAACTATAATGCCGGGAATGCTTGATGGTAAAGAATTGACAGTAGTTGATGTTTATGAGGCAGTTGGTTCTTATGATGCTGGAAAAATCACTGCTGAAGAATTAGAGAATATTGAAAATGTTGCATGTCCAACTGCAGGCTCATGTGGAGGAATGTTTACTGCTAATACAATGGCTTCAATCTCAGAAGCAATTGGTCTAGCGTTACCTGGTAGTGCAAGTCCACCTGCAGAAGATGAAAGAAGACAAAAAATCGTTTATGATTCCGGGAAGGCAACCGCTGAACTGCTGAAATTAGGCATAAAACCACTTGATATTGTAACATTTGAGGCATTTGAAAATGCTATTACAATGCTTAATGCAGTTGGCGGTTCTACAAATGGAATCTTACACTTGCTAGCTTTGTCCAATGAGGCTGGAATTAATTTGACATATGATGATTTTGAAAGAATTCGGAAAAAAACTCCTCATATTGCTGATATGAAACCTGGTGGAAATTATGTAATGAACAGTTTGGATAAAATAGGTGGAATACCTTTGATCATGAAAAAATTATTAGACAAAAATTTGATTCATGGTGATGTATTAACAGTTACAGGAAAAACAATTAAAGAAAATATAGATGAAATGTCAAATATTGAAGTTCCCGAACAAAAAATTGTCAAATCACCAGAAAATCCATTACATGAAGTTGGAACTGCAGTAATTCTAAAAGGTTCTCTAGCTCCTGAAGGTGCAGTTATCAAAACAGCTGGAGTAGAGATGACAGAATTTACAGGAATTGCTAAAGTATATGATAGAGAAGAATATGCATTTGAATCTGTTTCTAAAGGTGAGGTTGATGAGGGTGATGTTGTAGTAATTAGATATGAAGGACCAAAAGGTGGGCCTGGAATGAGAGAAATGCTTTCTACAACTGCAGCACTAGTTGGAATGGGATTAGGAAAGAAAGTTGCTATGGTAACTGACGGTAGATTTTCTGGTGGAACCAGAGGATTCATGGTAGGACATGTAGCACCAGAAGCGTTTGTTGGTGGTCCAATTGCATTAATAAAAAACGGTGATAAAATTTCTATCAATACTAATGATAGCTCAATCAATTTGCATGTTTCTGAAGAGGAATTATCTAAAAGAAAAAAAGAATGGAGGAGACCTCAAGCAAATTATACGACAGGTGCATTAGCAAAATTTGCCTCACTTGTTGGTTCTGCATCTAAAGGTGCTGTAACAAAACCTGCAGATTTCTAAAAAATTAAGCTAAAGCACAGCCTCTATGGTTTTCTAATTTCCATTTTCCTGTGAGCTGATGATGTGATTGGCTCCACCTTAACCCAACAGTTCCACACTTGTGGCATGTGTAACTTTTCATGCTTTTTATCACCCGATCTGTTATTTAAGAGTACCGTACTTTAAGGTAATTTCTATATAGGGTTTAAATACTGAGTGTTTTCAGGCATTCCATGGGTGAACACCTTTGGAAAAGACAGCATTCCTAAGATAATTCCTCTAGTGTATACTGAAACCCAATTTGAAATCTACAACAAAATATCCAGAAATTATAACTATTCATTTTTGTTTGAATCTTTAACTGGGCCAGATGAGCTTGCAGAAACATCCATCATGGGATTTGATCCAGAATTGATCATTAGAGGTTATTTCAATAAAATTACAATACAAAAAAGAAATGGTGATTTAGAAACTATTCAAACAGATACACCATTTGATGAAATCAAAAAAATTATCAAAAAGACAAATGACATGTCATATCGATATTTAGGAGGAGCTGTGGGTAATGTTGACTATGATGCAATAAGACTATTTGAAAATATTCCAGGCTATAAAAACTCCGATATCCCAATCATGGAATTTGGAATTTATAATGATGGAATTCTTTATGATAATAAAAAGAAACAATTTTTTTATTTTTATTATGAAGAAAATAGATCTGAAGCAATAAAGAAAACTAATGGAAAATTTGAAGAGTTTGAATTGTCTGATATTACAATGAATTTAGAAAAAGATGAATTTGAAGAAATTGTTTCAAAAGCAAAGAAATATGTTCACAGTGGTGATGTTTTTCAAGTTGTCTTATCTAGAAGATTCTCATTTGAAGGAAATGGTGATTATCTAAAAGTTTATGAAAAACTCAGAGAATTGAATCCTTCACCATATATGTTTCATCTAAAGATGAATGATAATATTATCATTGGTTCAAGTCCTGAAATGTTAATTCGTGTAACAGGAAAAGACATTGAAACATTTCCTATAGCAGGAACAAGAAAAATCACAGAAGATGATGAAGAAAATGAAAAATTAAAAAAAGAATTACAAAATGATGAAAAAGAGTTAGCAGAACACACAATGCTTGTGGATTTAGGTAGAAATGACATAGGAAGAGTTTGTGATTATGGGTCTGTCAAAGTAGAAGAATTAATGAAAATAAAGAGATTCAGCCATGTTCAACATATGGTGACACATGTAGTAGGCAAATTGAGTGATAAGCATGATATGTATGATGCATTCAAAGCCGTTTTTCCTGCAGGCACCGTTTCTGGTGCCCCAAAGGTAAGAGCAATGGAGATTATAGAAGAATTGGAACCTTCAAAAAGAGGAACATATGCTGGTGCGGTAGGATATTTTTCATTTAATGGATGCTGTGATTTTGCAATAGCCATAAGAAGTATTTTTGCTCATAAAAATTCTGGATTTGTTCAAGCTGGAGCAGGAATAGTTTTTGACTCAGTTGCAGAAAATGAACTGAAAGAAACAGAGCATAAAGCAAATGCTATGATAACAGCACTAAAGGAGGCAGCAAAATGAAATTTCTTATTATAGATAATTATGATTCTTTTGTATATAATATAGCACAAAGATTAGGGGAATTAGGAATTACATCTGATGTCATAAGAAATGACAAAATCACAATTAAAGATATAGAGGAATCAAATTATGATGCAATAATTATTTCACCCGGACCTGGAACCCCTGACGATGAAAGATATTTTGGAATTTGTAAGAAAGTAATTACCGAGATTGGACCATCAAAACCAATCTTAGGAGTTTGTCTAGGACATCAAGGAATAATTTCTTGTTTCGGTGGTAAAGTTGTAAATGCAGATAATATTCGTCACGGAAAAACAAGTCAAATAAAACATACCGACGAATCATTATTTGTAGGAGTTAAAAATCCATTTAGAGCAACAAGATACCATTCATTAGTAGGAGAAAAAACTATCATTCCTGATTCGTTAAAAATTACAGCTGTAGCTGAAGATGATGGAGAAGTGATGGGTGTTAGTCATAAAGAATATCTAATTGAGGGTGTGCAATTTCATCCAGAATCAATTTTAACAGATGAAGGAATGAAAATATTTGCAAATTTCATTGAAAAGGTAAAAAAATATGAAAAAAATTAATGGTGATCTTTCATTTGACGAAATGTTATCAGAAATGAGTGACATTTTAAATGGAAAAAATTCTGATGAGCAAATTGCAGAATTTCTTGGAGATTTATCAGAAAAAGGTGAGACCGATGATGAACTACGTGCAATGCTAACAAAAATGAATCAATTTTCATTAGAAATTTCACCACAGTGTCATGGAAGATTAATTGATGTTTGTGGAACTGGTGGTGATAATTTACAGACGTTTAACATCTCAACTACTGCATCATTTGTTATTGCAGGAGCAGGAGGAAATGTTGCAAAACATGGAAATCGTTCAGTTTCAGGAATTTCAGGAAGCGCTGACATCTTTGAATATTTTGGCTTTGATCTGCAATCTGAACCATGGATTATTGAAGAAATGATTGAAAAATTAGGAATTGGATTCATGTTTGCTCCAACATTTCATCCATCAATGAAAAATGTAGTGTCTGCTAGAAAGAAATTAGGAAAAAGAACTGCCTTTAACCTATTGGGACCATTATCTAATCCAGCAAAAGTAAAAAATCAATTGATAGGAGTTTTTGCAGATGATTATATTAAAAGAATTGTAAAAATCATGCAAAAAAATAATTCTGAAACAATTTTAGCTGTACGTTCACAAGATGGAATGGATGAATTATCAACAACATCAAAGAACAAAGCTTGTTTATTAAAAAATAATGAAATTTCAGAGTTCATAATTGATCCTGCAGAATATAATATGTATAAAGGAAATTTATCTGATATACAAATTTCAACTAAACAAGAAGCTATAGATGCATTTGTCAATGTGCTAAATAATTCTTCAAATAAAACTATGAAAGAAACCACAGTGTTAAATGCAGCCGGGGGATTGTTAGTTGCTGGAATGTGTGATAAGTATTCAGATGGAGTAGAAATCGCTTTAGAGACAATCAATAGTGGAAAAGCATTTGAAAAATTAAAACAATTTGCAAAAGAAAATAATACGTTAAATAAATTGGAGAATATGGTATAAAATGGAAAATATTTTAGAAAAACTCATCAACAATTCTCAAAAGGCAATTGATAATGGGACATATGAGATAAAAAAATCACTACCAAATTCGGGAGTTAATCTTGAAGAGATTATAACACAATCAAAACATGCAGCATTAATTACAGAAATAAAATTTTCATCTCCAGCATTAGGAAACATCCGAAAAATTTCTGATCCAGTGGAAATTGCATTAAAAATGGTAAAAGGTGGAACATGTGGTTTATCAGTTTTAACTCAACCATTTTTGTTTGATGGTTCACCTGAATTATTTATGAAAGTTAGAAATACAGTAAAAATCCCAATGTTAATGAAAGACATAACAATTGATAAAATCCAAATTGATGCTGCAAAAAAAATTGGTGCGGATTATTTTTTATTGATACAATCACTTTTTGATAAAAAAATGGTTTCAGAAATGGATGAACTGATAGATTATGGTCACAAGAAAGGACTCAAAATACTCATTGAGTCACATACAAAAGATGAATTTCAAAATGCATGTAACACTAGTGCAGATATCATTGGAATAAACAATAGAAATCTTGACACCTTACAAATTGATCTAAATACAACTAAAAAAATTCTAGAAAAAGCAGATTGCCCTAAAATCGTTATCTCTGAAAGTGGTATTGAAACACCAAATGACATTAGATTTCTTCATAAATGTGGAGCCAATGGATATCTTATAGGAACCACAATCATGAAAAATGACAATGTTGAACAAACAGTTAAGGAATTAGTGAATTCGATATGAAAATTGGAGTGCCCAAAGATGGAAGATTTGGTGAATTTGGTGGGAAGTATATTCCTGAAACACTTGCCCCAGCAATTGAAGAATTAGAAAAAAACTATCTAAAAATTAGAAATGATAAAAATTTCAAAAAAGAATTAGGTCGACTTTTAATTGAATATGCTGGAAGGCCAACTCCAATGTATTTTGCTAAAAATCTCACAAAAACTGTAGGTGGTGCCAAAATTTATCTTAAAAGAGAAGATTTGTTACATGGTGGTGCACATAAAATCAACAATACGCTTGGGCAGACATTACTTGCCAAAAGAATGGGTAAGAAAAGAATCATTGCAGAGACAGGTGCTGGTCAACATGGTGTTGCAACTGCAATGGCATGTGCAAGTTTAGGATTAAAAGCAGAAATTTACATGGGATATGTAGATACGTTACGACAAAAACAAAATGTCTTTAGAATGGAACTCCTAGGAGCAAAAATTCATCCCGTTAAATCTGGTTCAAAAACATTAAAGGATGCAATTAATGAAGCAATGCGAGATTGGATAACAAATGTTGATTCAACATATTATTTGTTAGGATCTGCTGTTGGTCCGCATCCATATCCATTAATGGTAAGAGATTTTCAAGCTGTGATTGGAACTGAGATAAAAAAACAAATGAAAAAAATTCCAAATGCAGTGATAGCTTGTGTAGGAGGGGGGTCTAATGCAATTGGAACATTCTATCCATTAATTGAAACTAAAACAAAAATCATAGGTATAGAAGCTGGAGGAAAAGGTGTGAAAACAAAATTGCACTCTGCACCTCTAACCGCAGGAAAAAAAGGTGTTTTACATGGAATGATGACATATTTGATGCAGGATAAAGATGGACAAATTAGTGAAACACATAGTATATCAGCAGGATTAGATTATCCTGGAGTGGGTCCAGAACATGCCTATCTAAAAGATGAAAACCGTGTTGAATACAAAGCTGTGACTGATGATGAAGTAATTGATGCATTTTTAATTCTTACAAGGACAGAAGGAATAATTCCAGCATTAGAATCTGCACATGCAATTGCATATGCAATGAAAATTTCTAAAAAAATGAAAAAAACTGAATCTATTGTAGTAACATTGTCTGGTCGAGGAGACAAAGACATCGACATAGTAAAGGAGTACTTAACAAAAAATGTCAAGAATAAAAGAAAAATTTAGAAATTTAAACAAAAAAAATGAGAGTGCTTTAATCTCATATATTATGGCAGGATATCCATCGGAGAAAGCTACATTGTCTGCAGTGAGAGGATTGATTAAAGGTGGTACTGATATAATAGAATTAGGATTTCCTTTTTCTGATCCAATTGCTGATGGACCTACAATCCAGATGGCAAGTACTAAATCATTGAATAATGGAACTGAGATAGAAAGATTCTTTTCTATTGTAAAAAAAATTCGTAAAGAATCTGAAATTCCACTAGTATTAATGACATATACAAATATTCTCTATAACCAAACATATCAAAAATTTATCATGCATGCTAAAAAAGCAGGAATTGATGGATTAATTTTACCTGATATGGCCATAGAAGAATCCAAAGAATACATTAAAGCAGCAAAGAAAAATAAAATAGATACAATATTTCTCGTTTCACCAAATACAGAATCAAAACGACTAAAAAAAATAATTAATTCTACATCTGGATTTCTCTATATGGTTGCAGTTTTTGGAACAACAGGTGTTCAAGCAAAGATCCATCAATATACTATAGATGCATTAAAAAAAACAAAAACTGCTGCAAAAGGAAAAATTCCAGTTGGAATTGGATTTGGAATATCGACTGAAAAAGATGTTCAGAAATATGTAAAATCAGGTGCTGATGCGGTAATTGTTGGAAGTGCTAACATAAAGATCATGGAAAACACGCCTGAGAGTAAGATTCAAAACAAAATTTCAGTTTTTACAAAAAAATTAAAGAATAAAACCAGATAATGAAATAAAGGAATAAAAATAAGAAGTTTTTAATGATTTAATGCAGACAAAGTTTATTTTTGTTACAGGCGGTGTGATGTCCGGTCTAGGCAAAGGTGTAGTATCATCATCAATTTCTAAATTACTACAATTATCTAATCAGAAGGTTTCATGTGTTAAGATCGATCCATACCTGAACTACGATGCTGGAACAATGAATCCTGTTGCCCATGGTGAGGTATTTGTGACGGATGATGGCGGTGAATGTGATATGGATATAGGTAATTATGAAAGATTTCTAAATCAAGATATTCCAAAATCACATAATATTACAACTGCGCAAATCTATTCATCCGTGATAGATGCTGAGCGAAAAGGTGAGTATCTAGGAGCATGTGTTCAAATAATTCCACATGTGACTGATGAAATAAAAAACAGAATAAGAAATATTGCAAAAGATGAAGAACTTGAAATGTTAGTTGTAGAATGTGGTGGAACCGTTGGAGATATTGAAAGTCTACCATTTCTTGAAGCATTACGGCAAATTAGAGTTGAAGAAGGTTCTGAAAATGTGATGTTTGTTCATGTCACATTAGCTCCATCACTTGATGTGGTTGGAGAACAAAAAACAAAACCAACACAGCATAGTGTACAGGAATTACGAAGAATTGGTATTCAACCAGATCTACTTTGTGTCAGATGTTCCTCACCATTACAAGAAAAAACAAGAAAAAAAATCTCAATGTTTACAAATGTCACAGACAGCGATGTATTTTCATGTCATGATGTTGAATCAATATTTCAAGTTCCTGAAACTCTTTATGAACAAGGATTAGTTGATGTGATTTTTAAGAAATTTAATAAAGTTGGGTATGTAAATGCGTCTCAAAATTGGGATAAATGGAATTCAATTGTTAATTCGTTAAAGAATGATGGCGATGTCATAAATATTGCTATGGTAGGAAAATATGTTACACTAGCAGATAGTTATGTAAGTGTCAACCATGCACTGAAACATGCTGCTGCATCTTTAGGAAGAAAAATTTCTATAGATTGGATTGATTCTGAAACACTCAATGGAAATATTGAGACATTATCAAAATATAGTGGAATTCTTGTACCAGGTGGATTTGGGACACGTGGTTCTGAGGGCATTATTAAAACTGCTAATTTTGCAAGAGAGAAGAATATCCCATACTTGGGAATATGTTTTGGATTCCAACTTGCCGCAGTATCATTTGCCAGAAATATTTGTAATTACAACGATGCAAATTCTACTGAAATTGATGGAAAAACAAATAATCCAATCATAGATTTACTTCCTGAGCAAGATAATGTCACTGATATGGGTGGTTCACTTAGACTTGGAGCAAATGATGTGATTATAAAACCAAACACAATTGCAAACCAAATCTATGAATCTGAGAAAATATCAAAAAGACATAGACACAGATATGAATTTAATACAAAATACCTAGATGAATTTGCTAAAAATGGAATGATATTTTCTGGTGAGAGCGATAATGGACGAAGAATGGAAATTTTAGAAATTCCTGAGCACAGATTTTTTGTTGGTGTTCAATTCCATCCGGAATTTAATAGTAGGCCTGGTTATCCGGAACATGTTTTCAAAGCTTTCACTACTGCTGCAAATCAGAACTAATCAAGAAATTTCATAAATTCTTTGCCTTGAATCCCTAACAGATATTTTTTTCTTAACATAGCCTTTTTCTAATAAATGACTCATTGCAAGACGTACAGTTCTATCTGGCAACAATGTTTTTTTAACCAGTTCTTTTTGTGTCATAGAACCTTCATACTCGAGAATTTTGAGCAATAATTTTGAGCTTGGAGGCATGTTAAACAGTTCTTCTGCAAGTTTTACTTTTTTGGCTATAGCAGAGATTGCTGTTGTATCTTTGTTTAGTCTAATAATATTTGCAGAGGGAATGTAATTTGTGGCCTCAACAGATTTTGTTACTTTATAACGATCTAAACCATCTAAAACTACTTCACAATGTAATCTTGAGGAGATTTCATCTATTTCTATAACACTTTCACTAGAAACAATCAATGGTCTTCTTGTTATATCAATTGAATTAACAGAAATTATTCCAAATACATTAGAGTCTTGAAAAATCATTGGACCGCCGGCAGACATTGAATATGCAGATGAACCGATTGGTGTTGAAACTATTATACCGTCACTACTGTCATGCCAAACTTCATCGCCATTTACACGTAATGTGTGTTCCATTAACATTGCACTTCTTGATGAGAACACTGCAACATCATTTAGTACAGGAAAAACATTCTTCCCATCTATTTTGACTCCTAATCTAGCAACATTTTCTGTCTCAAAATCCATTTTTTTTACTCGTGGAATTAATGATGGTAATTGTTTTAGATCCAATTGTGAGAAAAAACCACTGGATTCAGATTCACTTATTCCTAAAACTGGAATTGATGAATCAAAAGTCCTATGAAAATAATTTCTTACTCCCTTATCTCCACCTAGAACAAAAACACAATCAGCTTTCTTACTTTTTGATTTTGTATTTACAGATGAATGTGATATTCCATTTTCATCTAGAATTTTTTTTATGGTTTTTTCTGATGTTTCAGTTATGCCGGTTCCAAATATTCCTACATGCATGATTAATTATTTTCTAATGTACATATATGTTAGATCTGTTTGAATTCTACAATGTTGTAAAAATATGAGCCATTACTTTCCAATGCATTTTTTTCAGGAACCTTTTCAAGACCAAATGCTTTAGATTCTAATGCTGCTTGTGCTGCGCCACCAGCAAAAGATAATGCCCACAGAAAATCTTTTTCTTTTAACATCGTACAAGTGAATGTTGAAGAAAAAATATCGCCAATTCCAGTTGTGTCAGTAAGTGTCATCTTTGGTAATTTTATACTATAAATTTTGTCTTTTACAAGTAATGAAATATCTTGCTTATTAGTAAAAATCACATTCTCTATTCCTGATTTTTGAAGTTGTTTCATTCCATCAATATGTGATAAACCAGTTAATGCATGTAATTCATCAGAATTTGTCTTGATTGCAGAAATATTATCAAGGTTAAGTTCTGTTTTCTTAAGAAGAATTTCATTACTATCATTTTTTTCCCTCAAGAAACCTTGAGGATCTAGAAAAACAAAATTTGATGATTTTTTAATTTTCAAAAATGTTTCTGATGAAATCTCATGAAAAACTGGGCTAATTATAACACCATCGTTATTATTTTCAACATAATCAATTTTTTCACATGAATTTTCAAGGTAAAGCTTTCTATCAGAACCATCTAGTTCGATTCGAAAATGAGTTGTTTCGTTTGATGATTTTGGATTAAATAATTTTATTTTGTTTTGTTCAAAAAAATCTTCTAATGGATAATTATCTCCAAATTTTGTGTATAAATTGACTTCGTGTTTTTGTTTTCTTGCAGTATATGAGCAATAACTGGCTGGGCCTCCAGGAGCTTCATATTGTTCATTTTCATAAACTATTGTATCTATTGTGCAATGTGAATATATTCCGAGTTTCATGGTATGGAAGATGATGGGGGAAATTAGTTATTTGAATCCTTTTTTACACAATCATTACATATTGATTTTCCTTTAACAGGGATTACATCTACATTTGACTGAAGACATTTTTCACATAGCCCTTTCATGATATATGTAATGTAGGCTGATCCTTAAATCATTTTTTTGAATTTCGTTGGCATTTATATATTGCAGATTTAAATTTTGTATATGCCATCAAAACGTGCTAGCAGAGGTAGAAGAAAAGGCGGAAAAGGTTCATCAGGTACTATTCAATGTGTGAATTGTGCAGGTACTGTACCAAAAGATAAGGCTAAAAAAGTTACATCACGTTTAAGTTTGGTAGAACATCAACTTGCAAAAGAATTACGAGCACAAGGTGCATACATTGCTGCACCAAAAGTAACAAAATGGTATTGTATTTCATGTGCAATTCATTTCAAAGTTCTAAAAATTCGTTCAGCAGATCAACGACGTAAACATACAAAATTACATTAAATTATCGATTCTTTGCTAAGATTGCTAATCTTTGGATGAAAGTTACTCCAGCAATTATTATGACAATTATTACTGCAATATCCATAAAACCAAGAATTCCAATAATAGCAATGACAAGTAATCTTTCAGCCCTTTCACCTATTCCTATTCCTTGCATTTTTATTCCTGCAGCATCAGCTTTTGCTCTAGTATAGCTTACTAGTAATGACAATGTTATTGCAGTAAATACTAGGTATGGTTCAGTATAATTCCCAATTAAAATACCAAAGAATATTGCTACTTCAGCGATTTTGTCAAATGCCGAATCCAAAAATCCACCTGATTTTGACATTTTATTTGCATATCGAGCAACTTGACCGTCGACAATGTCAAAAAATCCTGAAATAAGTAGTGCGATTCCTCCAAAAACTAATGCAAATTCAATTCCTAATCCATAAATAATTGATGCAACGAATGCAAAAACTAATCCTATCGCAGTAAATACATTTGGTGATAGCCCTGTACTGGCAAAAGACTTTCCAATTTTTTCAAGTGCTGGTTTTAATGATTCACGTAGATTATTTAGCAATGAATTTCCTCACTTCAAATTCATAGCAATCATTACAGATATCATTCTAGCTGCAAGTGATGCGGTTGAGCCATTATCAAAAAGTGGATTCAATTCAACAATATCGGCAGTTATCACTTTGCTATTTTCTAATGCAATAACCATATCGTATAATTCACGTGATGTGATTCCCATTGCTTCAGGATTACCAACACCTGGTGCGTAAGCTGGATCTAAAACATCTAAATCAATACTTACGTATAGATTTTCGAAATTTTTAGTCATTTCTTTTAGTAATTTTGGACCATCCCCATTTCGTATCTGTGAGTCAGAAATTGTTTCAATATTATTTTCATTCAGAAACTCTAATTCCTCTTTCACAAATGCGCGTGCGCCAACATGAATGATGTTTTCAGATCCACGTTCTTCAACAATTCTTCTAAGATAGGCAGCATGACTGTATTTTACATCTGCATATTCGTCTCTCAAATCATAATGCGCATCAAAAACAACATATCCTACATCTTTAGGAAGTGATGTGTATGATGCATATGTTAGAGAATGTTCTCCACCTAAAATGAATAGTTGATTAGAGAAATTGTGTAATTCACCAGTAGTTTTTTTTGTCATTTCAATCATTTTTTCAGCATTTACTGTATGTTGAAGATTTCCCATATCCTGAATGTTTACTTGTTCTAAATCGATACCAAATTGTGGCATGAAAATTTCAATATTGTTAAATGCATCACGTATTGCTTCTGGACCAAATCTACATCCGGGTTTATAAGAATGTGTAGAATCAAATGGTACACCAAAAATAGTTGCTGCTGAATCTCCATGCCCAGGAGAAATAATTTTTGGTGAATTAGTTAGATAAAGATCTGCATAACTCATAATCAACGTGTAAAACACTTGAAAATAAACTCATTCCCAATTACTTGGTTCAGATATGGAATCATCACACATGCAAATATTGTGTGTCTCACCACAATCAGTACAAATTAGTAATTTTCCATGCATATTGCATTATTACAAAATTTGTATATAACCCTCAAGTAGAATTGATAAATGATTCACTAAACTTGGATTATTGGTCTTTTTGACAAAAGTAGAGGAAGATTCAATGTTGAATTTGGTTTTCCTCTGTTCTGTTCATTTATTTCTGCAATAAAATCATCAAATGTAATTTCTTTTACATTTTCTTGAGTTCTATCTCTAACTGACAAATTTTCAGACGATACTTCTTTTTCACCAATTACTAAAACGTATCTTATCCACTCTTTTTCTGATTCACGAATTCTTTTTCCAATTGATTCGTTCCTATCATCAATATCAACACGAATATTCCGTTCTTTCAATTTATTTGATAATTCTTTGGAATAATCAAGAAATTCATCTTTTAGAGGAATTATTCTTACTTGTGTTGGAGCCAGCCATAATGGAAACATTGGTTTTCTTCCTTCACGTGCATCTTTTGCAGATTTTTCTAATAATGCATACATTACTCGTTCAATTGCTCCACTAGGTGAATTATGTAGAATTACTGGATTTATGGTGGAATTATTTTCATCAACAAATTCAATTCCATAACGTTTTCCATTTTCAACATCTATCTGATCTGTAGATAGAGCTGATGCTTTTCCAACATTATCAATGTAATTAAATTCCCATTTTAAAACAAAGTAAAAGAAACGCTCTTTCCACATTTCAACAAGAACTGGTTTATCTAATTTTTTAACCATTTCAAGAATTAATTCTTTATTTTCATTGTAAAAATCCTCTGTAAATCTAATTGCCATTTCATAATCATCTTGAACAATTCCAACATTTTCTAAGACTTTACGTGATAGATCAAAGCGTTTTCGAAATTCTTCAACTGCCTGAGGAATATCTTTACAAAAAGCATGGCAATCTGGCATTGTGAATGCTCTTAGACGTCTTAGACCAACCAATTCGCCAGATTGCTCACGTCGAAAACTATAACGAGTTAATTCATACAATCTGTATGGTAAATTTTTGTATGACATTTGAAAATCATGAGCCATCAAGAATTGTCCAAAACATGCGGCAAATCTTAAGAAAAGTTGTTTTCCGTCAGCATCTATGTTATACTGCCTTGCAGGAAAACGATTGAAGTAGCTTTCCATGCTTGGATGATGGGAATCATACATTATTGGAGTCTCAACTTCATAACCACCATAATCTTTCACTTCGTTTGTAACATACTGCTCAAGAAGGGATTTAATCAATCGACCATTAGGAAAATAACGCATGTTCCCATGATCTGATGCTGATTCATAGTCAGCAATTGCAAGCTTTTTCATTAATGCAACATGTGGTGGTGGTTCTTCCACATTACGCTTTTTTGCAGATTCATATTTTGCAAGTTTTTCTAAATTTTTATGCTTGGAAAAGTTAAATTTTTCAAACTCTTGCATTGCTCCATCTGGTGATAAGATATACCAAAATGATTTGATTTTTGATTCAGACTCTAGTGCATTTGAGGTTTTTTCCTTTTTTTCTCCTGATGATATGATTTTTGAGCTTTCAGCTAAGGGGTGGCCTTTTACCTTAACATTATATGATTTTGTCCATCCAAAAGGAGCACGTGTCACCTCTAATTCAGAAGATTGTGATTCCATTAATTTCAATAAAGAAAGAGCAGTTGATGGTGCAGCCAAATCAGAGCTTAAATGGGCATATGGATAAAGCAATAATTTGTTACAGCCAATTTTTTGCATAGATTCTTTGATTTGTGAAACTGCATTATTGGCAACATCTTCGTTATCAGCACTTTCAACTGCAACAAAGCAAACTACTACCTCATCTATTGACACAGAACTAGGTTGTATATCTTCAGCAGACTGTATCTCTTTTTTTGTTGGTTCGTATGTTATGTTATCACAGTGTAATTGTAAGATTCTCATGATTCATGCCACTTTAATTTTGATTAAAGTGTTCTGATGAGATTTAACTGTCTGGAGATACCATTATTCCTCAATTTTACCATTTTTCACCGACTAATCCTGGTTTTTAGTTGATTATTGTATGAATTTTATCATGTTAGGTTGGTACTTTAAAGCAAAATTTGACTAGAATAATAATTACCACATTACTTATAATTTTCTAATATTATATGATATGTCATGAATGAAAAGAAAAAAGACAAGGAACATGAACATTTTGTAAATTATGACCCTACAAAATTTGATCCAGAAAAAATGGAAGATTTGGCAAAAGAAGCAATTAAAAAATTCAAATCATTAAACAGTTAACTAAAACCAGCTCCAAACTGATCACCTTTAGTTAAAGGATCAATATCACCAGCATTTTTCATAGTAATATACAAAAATGCTTCATTAACTAACTCTTCAGTTTTAGATATATCAACACCTAATGTAATTACATATTTTTGTAAATATTCCATTGTTTCAAAAGGAATATCATCTATTGGTATTTTTTCTTCTATTATTTTTTTTGCAATTTTTTCAATGCAATTATTTCTTATGTCGTCATCCACTAATGCTAAAAATAATGACTACATATTAAGTAATCATGTTTCGTTTTCATCGTGACCTAAAACATGTTTGTCACAATAATACAAATCATTCATGTTACAATAAAATGAACAATCTTTTTCACATAAGGCACATTTCGGCTTATGATCATCATCTGATAATTTATAATGATAATTCTTACTTCTCATTTTTCATTAATGTTATTTTTTAACGAAATCAAACTTCGAAGTATTAATCCAGATAATCCTAGATTTTGAATTAACATATTTGCAGAATCTTGTAATGCGTTATTTCCAAGCAGGCCTTCATCATATAATATTTCAATTTCACCATGATCTGTAGTAATCAGAGCAGTGATAGTAGAGTAGATTTGTGAATCATCTCTTGTGGTTTCAATATATTCGAGCAACTCTATTTTATTTATTATAAAACCATCCTGATTAATTTGACCATTTGAAAAAACTACATTTCGATTATCTGGTTCTTTTGAAATTTTTTCTAAATTTGGCACATCTGTGTA
>TARA_B100000686_G_scaffold301766_1_pt1 | contig 21291 bp, 17 predicted proteins | sample TARA_B100000686 | Tara Oceans TARA_B100000686 (sample SAMEA2622733) | marine metagenome | biome: marine biome (ENVO:00000447); feature: marine epipelagic mixed layer (ENVO:xxxxxxxxx); material: "saline water (ENVO:00002010), including plankton (ENVO:xxxxxxxx)" | depth 150 m | reverse complement strand
ATTAATTGATAATCCTAAATCAATACTAGCATTTACAAATCCTTCTTAAGATATATGGGTTCGAATAATATCATAATGGTTGAATCTTACTCAGATTTGTTGGATATGAAAAAGGAAATCAAACAAAATAATTTTGTTTCTTTTGATTTAGAAGGTAACGGATTACATAGGTATCCTGAAAAAGTTTGTTTATTACAATTTGCAACAGATAAGAATATATATTTGGTTGACCCAATTATAATTAATGATATAACACCTTTAGGGGAAATTTTCATTGATTCTTCTATCCAAAAGATAATACATGCTTCAGGGTATGATATAAGGTGCTTAGATAGAGACTGGGGATTTAAAATCAAAAATATTTTTGACACAAGTATTGCAGCTTCCTTTACTGGCTCTAATAGATTAGGTTTAAATTCTATATTAAATGAACATCTCTTTCTCAATTTATCTGAGAATAAAACTTTTCAAAAAGCTGATTGGACTAATAGGCCTTTGAATAAAAATTTAATTAAATATGCATCCCAAGACGTAATATATTTAAAAACTCTTAGAGATTCATTAATTAAAAAGTTAGAAAACTTAGGAAGGTTAGATTGGGTAATTGAAGAATGTAAAATTTTAGAGTTAATCAGGTATGAATGTAAAGATGAAGAAAATGCATATTTATCGATAAAAGGTAGTGGTATATTAGACGTGAGGGGTATAACTGTTTTAAGTTTTTTATATAAATTTAGAGAGATAGAAGCTAGGAAACGAGATAGGCCTCCTTTTAAAATAATTTCTGATCGCAAATTATTGGAATTATCTCAAAATTGGCAAAAAGAAAAAAATAAATTATATAAAATGGACTTAAATGAAGATGGATTTTATTTTAGATTATATAAAGCCTTTGAGGAAGGATTAAATAGTAAACTTAAAATTAGACCAAAAGTTGATAAGAAAATAATTAAAATTTCTCACGATGATCAAATACATATGAGAGAAAGATTTGATCATTTGAAAACATGGAGGATAAAAATTTCTAAAAAATTAAATTTAGCTCCATCTATAATATGGCCTTTAGCAAGTCTTAATAGATTAGCAAAAAAGAGCCACCAACTAGAATTGGAGTTGTCAAATATATCTATTAAAAATTGGCAAAAAGAAATGTTTAGTAAAGATTTAGATAAATTTTTAACTTCATTAATTAACATTTAGATATGAATTGTTTTTGAGTAGGATGAAATGAAATTTAAAAAAATAGAAGTTCCTTTTCCTATTGGAGTTGAATATTTCAGGAGTGGAGTTCCTAAGAGGGAAGTTTGGGAAAAAGATTTTTTTGAGATTAAAAGAAGAGGGTTTAACATAGTAAGAACCGCATCTTATTGGAATTGGATGGAGCCTTCAAAAGGTCAGTATAAATTAGATGATATAGATGCTTTTTTTGATTTAGCTAAAGATAATGGTTTATATGTTTGGATAGATATTATGTTAGCGACTCATGGGGCATGCCCTGAATGGCTAATTAAAGAATATCCTGATATTTGCGCTGTAAACAATTTAGGTAATAATATACTTCCGGATGCTCATCCAGCTTATTCACAAGGTGCAATGCGTCATTGTTATGATCATCCTGCGTGGAGAAAATATGGAGGAAAGTTACTTGACCATGTAGTAAATAGATATAAAAAACATGACGCCATGTATGCTTGGGGTATTTGGGATGGGATAAATTTATCAACAGCTTGGACAAGCCAGGGGAATCAATTGCCATGTTATTGCTCCAACACTATAAAAAAATATATTAATTGGTTAAAAAATAAATTTACTTTAAACGAATTAAATGAAAGGGTTTTAAGAAGATATAATTTCTGGAGTGATATAGAAATACCTAGATCTAATCAAAATGTTTTAGAAATGTTACTTTATAAACAATTTAATTATGAAAATTTATCAGATCATTTGAAATGGATGATAAATAGAACAAGAAAATTAGATGATATTCATGAGACTCGAACTCATGGAGGCTGGATACCCCGTCCTTGGGATGAAATATGTGCAGAAGTTGCGGATAGTTGGGGAATGTCTATGCCTTCTAATAATTTATTAAATGAGAATGCGACTTCTCTAATGAGTGATAGAGTTTTTGCATTTTCTTGGGCTAGATATTTAGGAAAAAATAACCGTTGGTGGAATGAAGAAATATATTCAGGTATGTCCCCAGGCGGTGTCAAATGGGGTAATCAAACTAAACCTGAAGAATTATCAATTTTATTATGGATGACTTTAATTTATGGTGCAAGTGGCGCTATGTTTTGGCAGTATAGACCTGATTATATGGCTTTTGAATCACCTGGATATAATTTAGCTTCTTTAGATGGTAAGCCAACTCAGAGATTAGAAGCAGTATCTGAAGACATATTAAAAATTAAAGAAATATATGAGCATTTACCTTTAGGCTTTTTTAATAGTCAAGTTGCTATTATGAATCATCAATTATCTCATGAAATATTTACTTATAATGAACTAGGCGATGAATTTATCCAAGAAATTAGAGGGTTGTTTAGAAATTTCTGGTCTGATGGAATACAAGCAGATATAATTTCGCCTAAAACTGATTTAACAAATTATAAATTAATATTATTACCTAATATTTCAATTATTACTGATGATGTATTTAATAGCATTAATGATGTTCTCAATTCAAATAAAGATACTAATCTTATTGCAACGAGTAACTTTGGTTTGTATTCAGATAATGGTCTCTCTAGTTATAATCCTCCTGACAAATTTTCAGAAAAATTAGGTGTTAGGATTTCAGATTTTTCAACTATCACTCAAGAAGATATTAATATAGGTAATAATGTCTTAGAAACTCCTTTAGGTAATTATAAAATAGTTAAACCGACAAGATTTACTATACTTGAACAAACTAATGGTTCAGAAGCTGTAGCTTTATTGAATGGAAATATTGTTGGTATAGAGAATCTGAATAAAAATTTTAGTTGGTATGGATTTTCTTTTGAAGCATTGTCTAACAAAAAAGATTTTTATAATAGCTTGAGTAATAAAAACAATATTTTTCAGCAAATATCTGTAAACAGAGAAAATGTAATTCCAATAATAAGGAAATCTAATAAAAAAGGGGTATTAATTTTTTTATTTAATTTAAATGAACAAGATACAATATGTGAAGTTACATTAAATATAGATATAAAATCAGGTGTAGATCTGACAAAGAATGAAACTTTATATTTATCTAATAATGTATTTAATGTTCAAATGAATAAATGGGGATTAAATATAATACATTGTGATTACAAATAGGAATCTATTATGTCAAAAGATATTTATATATTAAAATTGTCTGCATATATAGGGTATATCGCTAGCCATTCCGCTGTTGAAATATTAGCTAGTGATTATTTTAAATTAAGAAAAAGAAATTTAGTAACACATTATTATATATTAGAGCAGTGTTATATTTTATATTTACATTTAGCTCTCAGAGAGGCATTGTCTAAATATGGGATTATTGGTAGGACTATAATTTTCGATAATATAAAACCACATACTTTTGATCATATACCAATGCATTTAGAAGCATATTTTGGTCGTCTTGAAGACAAGGATAAGTATTTAAAAAGTTTGGAAGTAGGCTTCTTATCAAGATTAGATTATTCAGATAAACGTTATTCTTTGTTTAACAATTTTAATGATATTGAAAAAGAATTAGTACTTAATATCAAAAATTTAGTAAAAGCATCTGATGTTGACAAAGAATTTTTGAAATGTATTAGTTCATCCATTAGGCATAGGGGAAGCTTAATAAAAAAATTAGTAAAAGATTTAATTGAATTTAAAAATGAAAAAATTGCTCAATATAAGAATATGGATAACCAATCAGAATCTAGATTTAATAATAACATTAGTAATGCAAAAAAGAAAATTCAATCAATGCTAATCAACCACCAGATGAACCAAAAAGAAATAAGAAAAATTAAAGGCTTCCGTACAATTATTTTAAGAAAAGCATTAACTGATTTAATTAATGAAAATAGTATTCAGAAATTAGGAAGTGGTAAAAAAGGAGATCCGTTTGTCTATAAAAAAAGCGGATCCAGGGATCCATAATAATCTCCGGAACCATTATATTTTTATTCGCTTATTCATATTATATAAATTGCTCAATTATGGTTCCCGTAGTTTTTTAATAATTTAATATTTACAATCTTTATGATTTAAGAAAGTCATGTATGACTTCAGCGTTGTTTTCTGTGAAATCTGTATCAATATAGTACGCGCCATAATATTCTTTTGGGGTAAAATCTGACAGGTCGTAAATTGGCATCTGGTTAAACTCTACTACCCCTTTTCCTGATTGTATAGTGTGGAATTTTTGATCAGATTGTACATTTTTTCCATCAATTAATTGCATTACATCTATTGTGTTTTTTTCTGCCCCAGGTATAACTTTTAATCTCCAAGAATGATCAGTTTGAGGCAATTGATTAACCTCAATTTTTTTCTCCATTGAACTTCTAATATTCATAATAGATTGATTTGCTATTACTGTGTTGGTATACATTATTCTTTCATCCATCCCTACATTTATACTTGCAAATACTTTTGGTGTTCCGTAAATTTCTCTTCCAGCAGGTATGCTTGATTTAGAATTTAGGAATGCTATTACACAGAAATATCCTTCTTGGTTTTTATATTTACATTTAACTGATAATGTGCTTTCTTCAAATTGTCCATAATTTGAGCACCAACTAATCGTCATACCTGAAGCAATACATAAAGCATCATCAGATGGTTCAAAGCAGCTAGGTAAAACTCTATCGATAGCATTTTTATCAGCTTTAAAATGAACTTGTTGAGATTTTACACCTTTATATAAAGCTGGAGGTTTAGGAAAATAAGTTGAAAATGCAGGCATTCCGTTGATTTTATTTAGAGGTATTGTCATTTTATATATCCTTTATCCTAAGATTATATTTATCTCCAATCGACTACTACTCCGCCAATACTTAAATCTCCTTGGTCAAGCTTATGATATATATCAGGGATTTCTTGCCATTTAACTTTGTGAGTAATCATTGTGTCAATTTGTAATCTATTTTCAGATAATAATTTAATTGTCATATCTGTTGAATTTTTTTTATCCCACCTGTTTCCATCAATATCATACCCATATACAGTACGTATATTTAAAGCATTTGAAAAATATGGATGTCCTACTGGGTTATACTTAGGCATATCTGTATGCCTTGCAACAACAACTACAATTCCCTTTTTTCTAACGATGTCTGAAGATGTCTTTATTGCATTCCAATTAGAGGCAGCCTCTATAGCTATATCAACTCCCTGTCCATTGCTAATTTTATTTATTTGATTTTGAAATTCAGGGTCTTTAGGGCTGATAACTAAATCAGCTCCCATTTTTTTTGCTAAATTCTGCCTAGATTTATCGAGGTCAATTCCTATAGTATTTATACCAAATGCTTTACAATAAGCAAGAGCAGATAAACCTATTACTCCTAATCCGATGATAGCAACTATTTCTCCTATTGAAGGATCACCTGTCCTCAGAGCTATTTGTCCAACTCCAAGTATATTAAGCATGACTGCATGCTCAACAGGTATGTTATTTGGTATTTTTATTGCTTGATCTGCTTTTACTGCTGCATATTCTTTATGAGTTTCTCCCAAAAATACTCTATCTCCTAAATTAAAGTCTTTTACATCTTTTCCAACTTCAATTACTTCTCCAATCATTGAATAACCATTTTCAGTACTATCTTTAGGAAAAGGAACTCCCCCATGTAACATTTTTCCTTCATCGTCTACAGGTATCCATCTATAGACTCTAATTTCAGTACCTGTACTAATAGCTGTTACTAATGTTTTCACTAAGATTCCATCATTTGAGCATTTAGGCGTCGGTATATCTTCAAACTCTGTTTTACATGGACCAGTTATTATAAGACGTTGCATTAAATTTTCTCCATATTATTTTTGAATAACGCTTTAGATGTTAACATAAGAAATATTATTTTATAAAAGATTTTGCTGCTGAATAGAATAATTCTGATGATTTAATTACTCTGTATACATCTCCAGCCATTTTCTTTCCATTTTTATTTACTGATTCGACAACTTTTTTTTCAAAATCTTTAACATCAGGATGATCCATTTCTCCAGGCCTACCAATGGATTGGGCAAAATCTTTTGGACCTATTGCATAGAAATCAATTCCAGGTACTTTTGTTATTTCATCTAATTCTTCTAATACATCTTTGTGTTCCAATAAAGCTATTACAATTGTTTGTGAATTTGTGTGCTCCATAAACTTTTTTCTTGAGGTGCCAAAACCAAAATTTGTAGCTCTAGATAAAGATAAGCTTCTAGTTCCTAATGGAGAATATTTACAAGCTTTAGATAACTTTTCAGCATCTTCTTTTGTATTGATATTTGGTCCATGAATACCTAAAATTCCTCTTTCAAGAAAAGAATGTATAGTTGATCTTTCTATATTTGGTACCATGGCAAATGGAGTCAACCCTGCCATTTCAGCTATTCTTGTTTGGTCTTCTAGGGTATCAGGTGTAAATGTACCGTGCTCTCCATCAAAAAGTATAAAGTCAAAACCTGCCATTCCAAGTAATTCGATTTGTTCAGATGCTGGGGAATTTAATTGACAACCATAAGAAAGTATATTTTGGTTTATGTTTTTTATTAAATTATTAATTTTCATATCTATTCCTAATATTTTATTTGTATATACATATAAATGAATTTATCAACTTTTTACTACAGATTTCATAGCCATTATATGTTCAGGTCCTGTAGCACAACATCCTCCAATTATTTGCGCTCCTAAATCTTTCCAGTCTTTTGCAAATTCAGCTAACCTTGAAGGGGAATAATTTTGTGTTTGTAATATGTCTTCTCCGTCTGAAGGCAGTTGATTTGTTAAGATAGACCTATTTTCAATTGGACCAGTAGGGTTATATCCTATATTTGGGTATGCACCAATAGGTCCATTAAAAGCATCTTTTAATATAGGTAGTCCAGCAGATATTGCTTCTGGATTACTGCACATTAGGAGAATTGCATCTACGGGATGCCCTACCAGTGATTCAGCTAATTGATATAAAGTTTCTTCAGTTTCTCTACTTCGAATAGCATCTTGGTATTGCATACTCCCATTCTCTCCTATGTGTCTTACTGCCAAAAATACTGGTAATCCTACTTCAGCACAAGCATCTACTGCTGCTACACAATCAGGTATAAATCCTAAGTACTCAGCTAATATTAAGTCTACCCCAATATCTGAGAGTAATTTTGCATGGTCATAATACTCTTTATGAAAAGATTTTTTTCCCATATGTTCTATATCTGGAATTGGGACGTCCTCAAGTGTTTGCATTGTTGGAGCTGCAATTCCACCAGCAACATATGATTCAGGGTTTTCTTCGTTACGTGCTATTATAGCGTTTTCTCCTGCTGCTTTAGCATATTCCATCCATTTGTCACCAAGCCCTATACTGTTCATTCTTGAAGGTATTGTCCAAAAATTATTACTAATAATAATATCAGCACCTACTCTAAGATAGTCTTTATGTACTTGTTGTACTACTTCAGAAAATTCGATATTAGCTGTAGCTGACCATGCCTTTAATCTACTTGTAGCACCTTTAAGTACATTGGCCCCTCTTCTTTGTAGTTCTGATCCTGTTCCTCCATCAAGTAGAAGCATTTCTCCTTTAGATAATTTATCCATAATTTTTATTTTAGGCATGATTTATCCTTTCGAATATATTTTTTATTGGAGTGAAGGTGAAATTTTGTGCCAATTTGTCAGGGATTGATATTTTTTACCCATTGAGATTAAAAAGTTCTCAGAGTAAGGTCTACTCATGACTTGTAAACCTGTAGGTAGTTTACTCTTTGGCTCAAAACCATTAGGTAGTGATATTGCAGGTAATCCAGCCAAATTACCTATACTACCCATAGGGTCATTAGCAGATATGAATGAATCTCGAAAATTTTCATTTAAAGGTAGTGCTGTTGTTGGTCTTGTAGGTGCAATCAATCCGTCATATTTTTGAAATACATCATTTGCAATGGATGATGTTACTCTTCTCATTCTTAGAGCTTTTATATAGTCTTTCGCACTTATTAGGTTTCTCGGGATTGCACTATATCTATCTTCTATAGCTGTTAATTTTCTTAATATACCTGAATCTATTATATTTTCTAATGAACTAGATGATTCAGCATTTGATATAGTTTGAATTATTAATTCATAAGGGTATTCAGGTAAATCTATTTCATCAATGTTTGCAAATTTTGATAATTCATTAACACTATTGTTAAAATTAATTTTTACACTTTTACTACAATCATTTAGTATATCTCTGAATACAGCTAAATTAGGTTTTGATTGATGGTTATAATCTCTTATATACGAGAATTTTTTTCTAGAACTAGATGAGTCTTTTGGATCAAATCCTGATATTACATTTAATACTATGCCGCAGTCATCAGCTGATAAACCCATAGGGCCAATTTTATCTAGTGTCCAAGATAAAGCCATAGCTCCATGTCTGCTTACTGTTCCTAAAGTAGGTCTAAGTCCAGTTATACCACAATAAGCTGATGGTATTAATATTGAGCCCCAAGTTTCTGTTCCTAGTGCAAAAGGGACTAAACCTGAAGCAACTGCTGATCCTGATCCACTAGAAGAACCTCCAGCCCATTTTGTTATATCCCAAGGGTTAATTCCTGGACCGGTTATTGATGCGTTAGGATATTTATACCCCATGCCTCCAGCTAGTTCTACCATTGATAGTTTTACTAAGGGAATGGCACCTGCTTTATTTAGTTTTTTTATTACAGTTGCTGTAAACTCAAATTTTTGATTTTTTAAAGGACTAGCACCCCAAGTAGTAGGTGGAGTATAATTTTCATTTATATTTAAGTCTTTATAGCTTAATGAGATTAAGTCTTTAATTCCGTAAGGAATACCATGTAATAACCCCTTGTTTTTTAATTTATCAGCTTTGCTTGACAATTTTTCAGCCAATTCTGGAAGTAGCGTGACTATAGCATTATATTTATCTCCATAATCAGAGAGTCTCTTTAAAAAATATTTAGTTACTTCCTGAGAGCTTATTTTTTTATTTTTAATTAAATTAGATATCTCTCTTATGGATTTAAATTTAAGTGAATTGTTTGACATATATTTATTCTAAAGGTTTTGCATTAAATGGCTGTATACTGTTATCTAATGTATATTTATTCAAAGAATCAGATATTTCATTTATATTTGATATGATATTTTTTATATCATCTTTTTCTTTATCTAAAATCATGTTTTCATATTTTGTTTTTAATATTTCATAATATGAATTCGTAATTTCTTTATTATTCATTTGAAAGTCACCTTTCTAAAGATATTTGTTGAATTTCCTAATATATTACATATATTATAAATTTGCTATATTACAATATATTATTATTTTAAATTAGGAGGTGGAATTGGAACCAATTATAAAAAATTTTCAAAATTATTCAAATCCTATATTAGGAGAAAAAGATGGAGCACCTACTGTTGTTTCTCTATATCATGATCATGAACCTGGAGGTATGAGCCCTCATCATTCACATGACTGGGAACATCAAGCTTTCATTACTCGTGGATCAGGAATAGTATGGGTAGATGGTAAGGAATACCCTATTTCAACAGGAGATTTTGTTTTAGTTCCTCCTAATTCATCTCATTATTTTAAAAATACCGGAACATCTGTTTTGAGTAGAGTTACATTTAATCCACTTAGAAGCGAAGATCACCTTGTATAAGGTTTGTTTTTTCAATAATGAGAGCATACAAAAAAGTAATAACTTTTTTTAAACTTGAGTAATACTGAGATTTTATCATAATAAATAAAACACATTAAACAGCTTTATGAGTTAACAACCCTTTACAAATTTATGTATATGATTAAATATATTCATATTCGGAGGGTATATGAATAATTTAAGAAGATTCAAAAAAGCTAGAGACCTAGGAGCCTCATATATATTGACGCAAATAAATGCCGATGGAAGTTTTGGTAATGTTGATTTAGGCTTAGCTGAATACTACAAAGTTCCTGCTGCCTTACATTGTTCTGGATATGATAGAGCTGCAAGTCTTTTATGTGATTGGATAAGAAAAAAAGGCATTCAACAAAATGGAGATTTTGGTCCTAGACCAACTAACCTCCCAGACCTTTGGGATTATGGTTATCTTTACTATAATATTTGGGTAGTTTTGGGGGCTCAAAAACTAGGTTATTATGACTTATCAGAAAGAGGTATGAATTTCTTATCTACATTCTGGGATTCTATAAGTGGCGGGTTTTATTGTCATCCAAATATTCATAATGAAAAAACAAAGCAAGATTTATGGGTAGTAGCCGGCTGTGGTATAGCAGCTCTTGCTACATCAAGAATGAAAGAATCTATTGGAGTTGCAAAGTGGATGGATAACTTAATGGAATTACAACCAGATTATCCTGATTATCTATATTCAACTTATTCAAGAGCTGAAGGTTTAATTATAAACCCTAATATTAGATATAGAATGTATAGAGGTGCTAACGAAGATCAATTCTTTTTTCATCCAGGTATTGCTGGAGGGTTTTTGGCTAGTATATACATGGCCACAAATGACAGGAAGTGGTTAGATTTATCTATTAAGTATATGGATTTTGTAGATAATGCAAGTGATTTCTTATTTGATTTACCAAGGTCTGGTAAAGTGGGTTGGGCTGCGTCACTTTTATATACAATAACAGGTGATAATAAGTATAAGAAAATAGCATTAAGAGTCGGAGATATTTTAATTGGTTTACAATCTGATTTAGGTTATTGGACAGACATGAATTCATCTGATCCGAATAATGATGTTACTGCTGAATTAACATATTGGTTAAATGAAATACATAAATCAGTTGGTGAAGAATAATTATCGATTTGTTGGGCGAGTTCCTAAAGTAACAACTAATTGTGTTGGCTCGCTATTATTGTTAAATAATGTAAGAATTGACTCGTCTCCAGGACGTGTTTGATTATCTAAGTATATTATTAAATCTGACATGCTTTTTACTCTTACATCATCTACATGAGTTATTACATCTCCTCCTATGGGTATACTTTCACCGTCAATATTTTTCATTTCAGAGCTTCCAATCAAACCAGCTTCTTCTGCAGGACCTCCTCTTAGAATTTCTACTACTAACACTCCTCTAAAAGTTTTAGGTAATTCTAATGCGGTAGCTATATCAGGATTTATAGTTGCTCCAGCAATACCAAGAAAAGAATATTCGAAATATCCACTTTCTATTAATTCTGGAATTACTCTTTTTGCAATATCAATTGGTACCGCAAATCCTACTCCACTATTTCCTCCATCTCTACTAACAATTTGTGTATTTATACCAATCACTTCTGCTTTTCTATTTAGTAAAGGTCCTCCGGAATTTCCCGGGTTAATTGCAGCATCAGTTTGGATTACTTGTGGTATCGAAAATTGACCTAAACCTTGAATTGTTCTTCCTGTAGCACTTATTATCCCGCTAGTAAATGTAAATTCTTGACCAAAGGGGTTTCCAATTGCTGCACTAAATTGTCCTACTTTAACTAAAGAACTTGTTCCCATTACTACAGGGATTAATTTTTTTTCTTCAGGTATTATTTTTAAAACTGCTAAGTCTGAATGAGGATCGCTACCTATAACTTCGGCATTGTATTGAGATCCATCAGAAAAAATTACATTTACTCTAAACAGTTCAGGGTCATCAACAAGATGATGGTTAGTTATGATGTGACCTGATTCATCCCATACAAATCCTGATCCTTCACCTCTTAGGATTTGTTCAGGACTTTGGGGGCTTGTGGCGAATGGAAAAATAAAGTTGTTTGGGTTATCTGATTTTGATCTTACTTTAATTTGAACAACGGAGGGTAATATTATCTCATATATATTTCCTAGTATGTTTTCGCTAGCTTCAACTATATTAGAATCAATAGGGTTATCTAAATTAATATTGACTGTTTCTAAATCAATAGAATCAGTTTTTTTATCAATTGAATCTAAAGGTTCTTGTTCTTCAGGATTTAAATAATTACATGAAAGAATTAGTAAAATAAAAAAAGTAAATAAAGCATAATTAATTTTATTTTTGTTAATCATAATGTAAATATTTTACCTCTTTAATTAATATATTTTAAGAGTGAATATACCTATTTTTATTCATGCCTTAAAGCTTCAGCTGGATATATTTTTGATGCCTGTTTAGCTGGCCAGAAACTACTTAATAAAGCAAAGAATAATGTGATTAAAATTATTATTATTAAATTAATCCAAGGTATATCAAAACGTAATCCTTCAACTTCTTTTGAAATAGAATTAAATATGTTCCAGGCAGTCCAAGTTCCTAGCCCTAAGCCTAGCATTATTCCTAAAATTGTAATATATAAAGATTCTAAAAGAAAACTTAGATATACCATGTTTGCCCTATATCCAATAGCTCTCATTGCTCCAACAATTTTTCTTCTCTCCACAACTGCACGAATAGATAGTACTCCAATAGCTATAACTCCGACAACCAATCCTAATCCCATAAATCCTTGGAATAATTTATTAAAAGCATTTCCTGTTTGTAAACTTTTTTCTATTTCTTTAAGATTATCATTTGCTTTTAATCCTCGTTCAATAAATAAAGTTTCTAGAAAAGGTATTACATCTTCAGCTTTAGTATTTTGAGATAATTTTATATTGTAATTATTATATTCTTCTAAATTATTTGTAATATTATTAGCTACAGATTGATTAGTTATCAAATATGCGCTTCTTTCCCATTCCAGGGAATCTACTAATTGATCTAATACTGCTATTATTTCTATATTTTCAGGGGAAGAGGCTCCTTGTATTGGTAATAATTCTACAGAAATATTTGATTCAGGCCAAAAATCTTTATTTAGTCCTTCTACATCAAATGCAGCTAATTCAAATCTATTTGAATTTGAATCAAAAGGATCATCAGTTGGAATAGCTCCACTGCTTATTACAGCTAAATTATCTTCTTTTGACAGTGCTTCCCATACATCTTTATCTGTTTTTGCATATTTGGGATTTTTATATGAAAATTTTATCTCAGTTGTGTTTAAATAAGATTTATCAACATATCTAATTCTTAAAGGCTTAAATTGTTGCTCTTTACCAGATTTTTCTCTTGCAATTGAAGCAATGCTACCTGATTGAGTAATTACTTCAAATTGACTTAGTTCTAAAGAATTAGATTCATTGATTTTTTGTTTAAATTCATCTAATGAAATAGCAAATTCTTTTCTAACAGAAGCATTTATATCATATCCTCCTGTTACACGAGTAGGTTGTTCAGCTGCTACATTATTTAGACCATTTAAGATTGCAAATATAACTAATGTGAATATTACTAGACCAAACATAGATATAGTTAATCCAGTTCTAAATGGAGATGCTAAAGGATAAGCTACTGCTGTTTTGAAAGTAGCTTGCAATCCGCTTATTCTACCGAATGTTTTATTAGAAGCCGATAAGAGAAGGTCACTGTTATTCATTATTAGCCAAACAGAAGAACCTACCATTGCAACTCCTCCTAATACAAATATGTCTGGAGTAGTATTTAATTCACCTGTATAGCTTTCAAATGTATCGAAAGGAAGTCCATAAAATAATAAAAATGTTAAACCTTCAAAAGTTGACGATATTCGATGGTTTATAGATCTTTGTATTTTGATTAGTTCCAATATACGTCTTAGCGCAAGTCCTAAGCCTAAAATACTTATACTTACTCCTATAGAAAATAAAGTTCCATTGTCTATATTGATTCCTATTCGGTGAACATAAATACCAATTAAAATTAACGGCCATCCTTGTTTATTTATTGGTGCTAATAATTTGAAGATTTGCTTCAGAATGTTAAATGGCCATAGAAATATTGAAATTACAAATAAAGTAACAAATTTTATTAAATTTATTAAAATATTATGATTTATCGTGAATTTATTATCTTTGAATTTCAATATGGTAATTATTGGACCAATTAATGATATCCCAAGGGATTTTAAATTTGCCTTAAATTGCGGGTTTTGTTTTTTTACTAATTCTTCGCTTAATCCTCTAATAGCTACGACAATATTTAATTTACTAATTCTATAAGAAGAGAAACCTACAGTAATAAGAGTAAGAATAAATCCAGAAGAGAAAGCTATCCATAATGATTTAATTGTAAAAGTTACATAAATAGGAAAGTCATCTATATCTCCCTGGGCTTGTTTTAATAATCCTACAAGAGCAAGGCTTACTAAAGCTCCTAAAGCAGTTCCTATAACTGCAGCTAACAAAGCATATACTGATCCTTCAAAAATAAACATTTGAACTAAGTGTCTTCTTTTTAATCCAATAGCTCTAGCCATTCCCATTTCAGTTGACCTGGCAGCAGCAAGAAGTACCATAACTAAAAATATTAGTAGTAGTCCTACTATTATCGAAAAAGAACCAAATATAGTGAATATTGTGGTTACAGAGCTGCCAATATTTTCTGCAAATTTCAATGCTCCAGATTTAGTTTCATCAACTATTAATTTATTAAGTTGCGGCGATAATAAGCTTACCGAGTCAGCTTCAGAGGTATACTCTAAATAAGAAAGAATCCATATTAATCCATTAACATTTTCTTGATTCGCAATTAATTCAAAATATTTTTCAGAATTTGAGTTTTTATTTTGTTCAATTTCTTTTAAAATAAGCTTTAAATCATCGATTACTGTAGTTTGTAGTTTATTACTTCTTTTAAATGAATCATCTATTAAAATATTATTTATATCAGTTATTACTGGATTCTCTTTAATTATGTTTGATATTTGGTTAGCTATTTCCCTATCTACAAGGTTAGTTCGTAAAATATTTGTTACTTCTTTAGAATAATCTAAGCCTTCAGTAATGCCTCCTGTATTTGATATACCTATCCAGTCAATTGATTTAGGTTTATTTATCAAAGTTTGAATTTGAGTTAGAGACATAAGAACTAATTTTGTATCGCCACCACTTGCTAATCCTCCATGTTGGACTATTTGCTTAACAGTAAATGTAGACTTATCTTTTCCAGTGTATACTTCAACATTATCTCCAACTTTAGCATCTAATACTTCTCCAGCATTTTCATTCAACAGAACTTCATTTGATTTTAAATTGACTAAAGGTATAATTGTGCCATCTAAAGCAATAATGTCTCCGAAACTAGATTGGCGGTCAGGTTTATAACCACGTATAATCATTCTAGCTTCAGTTCTATTTGTTCTAGTATTTAATACAGGGAGATTGGTGCTTATTCTAGATATTATTCCATCAACTTGTGGATTATTTTCTAATAACGAATCTATATCTTCGATAGTATTTTCTGGAAAATACCTGCCATCTGAGAAGCGTTGAGGTGAAGATATAGTTTCATCAATATATCCTACTGATTCTAATGCTGTACGCTTAATACTATTATAAACAGTATCTCCAATTCCTAATGAAGCTTCGATAATAACAGTACTTAGCATTAAGCCAAAAACTATTAAGAAGCTTTGTCCAATTCGTTTAGGGATATTTCTAACAGCTAATTTTACAAGAATTGGATTTCTCAGAGCTTGAAATATAATTATAAATGCAAATATAGTAAATATTCCAAGAAGATATATAGCCATTAAGTCAGTGTCTAATCCAAATAGCTTTTTCATTTAATTTTCCTTTTGATCGATTAAGCCATCTTTCATATAAACAATACGATTTGCTTTTGATCCAACATTATCTGAATGAGTAACTAGTATAAATGTTTGCTTATTTTCTTTATTTAATTTAGTAATTAAGTTCATAATGTCTTCTTCATTTTGACTGTCTAAATTTCCTGTAGGTTCATCTGCCCATACTATAACTGGGTCATTAACTAGAGCCCTAGCGATAGCTACTCTTTGTTGCTGCCCTCCAGATAATTCTGCAGGTTTATGCCCGCACCAATCTTCTAAGCCTACAGTTGCCAATGTTTTTCTTGATTTTAGAGAAGCTTCTTTTTGAGAATATCCTGAAATTAAGAGAGGTAATTCAACATTTTCTTGAGCGGTTAATACTGGTAATAAATTATAAGTTTGGAAAACAAAACCCATAAATTTTGCTCTGAAATCACTTAGTTGATCATCAGATAGTTCATGAATCGGCTTATTACCTATCAATATTTTTCCTTGATTAATACTGTCAATTCCAGATAAGCAGTTTAGTAAAGTAGTTTTACCGCATCCACTTGGGCCCATTACGGCAATCATTTCTCCTTTAGAAACTTTTAAATCGACTCCACGCAATGCTTTAACCTGGAATGTGCCAGCATCATATGTTTTATGGAGGTTATTGGCTTCAACCATAACTTCAGAACTATTATCAAATAAATCATTATTATCAGCTTGATTGGGCATTTTGTACTCCTATATTTTTAATATTATATAATTTATTCAGATTGTTTTTGATAATATTAATTTCATTTAATTAGTTTTTTTTATTTAATATAAAATTTTGAAAGAATATACTACCTAATATACTACCAATTATTGGACCTATCCAGTAAATAAAATGATTAGCCCAAGTTAAACTTACTAATGCTGGACCGAAAGCTCTTGCAGGATTCATCACTCCTCCAGTTAATGGTCCAGCTGCAATAGTGTTCATAGTTATTACTAAACCAATTGGTATGCCACCAAAAGCAGGGCCTTTATTATTTATTGTTGTTCCATATATTACACTCATTAATATAAACGTTAATATTGATTCTATTATTATTCCATCTGCTATATTAATATTTGAGTTTAGAAGTGGGGTAGCTAAAGTTGGTGATAAATCAATCAAATTATTAGGTAAAACTATATTTGCAATTAATACTCCCATAGTTGCACCTGCTAATTGAGATAATATATAAAAAATTGCTAAGTTAGTTGTTATTCGTTTATTAATCCAAAAGCCAATAGTTATAGCAGGATTAAAATGCGCACCAGACGTAGAACTAAACGCTGATACTACTAGTGCAATAGATAACCCATGAGCTAAAGCTATTGCAAGTAGATTGTCAGTAACAAGTACTGATAAAACTACTATAAAAAGATGTATAAATGCGCCTATAAATTCTACAAAAAATTTAATTATATTTTTATCTAAATTCATCTAGATTATTTAATACTTGAGATTTAATACAGATATCATTATAGAAGTTGGATAAAATTATGTCAATTATATTCATATATACAAAAAAATATGATGAATATATTCTACTTATATATGGATTTATATTGTAATTTCACACCTGTATTAAGTAATTATTAGTCTTATGTTAAGGTTATATATAAATTGGATTTTGTTAATTAAGTTTATTTAATTAAGATATGAATATTGAGGTTTAGAAAATGATTAGTCTTTGGTCTGATAATCAATTTAAATCATTAGAAAATGATTTGATAGATAAAGAAATTCATGATGATTTAATTGAACGAATTTATACAACACGTCTTTTAGGCCAAGATTCTAATTTAGTCTTGCATGGTGGAGGTAATACTTCCTTGAAAACTAAAGATAAAGATGTAACTGGTAAAATTCATGATGTATTAAGAATAAAAGGAAGTGGTTGGGATATGTCTGATATTCAGCCAGCAGGTTTGCCTTCTGTTAAACTAGATCCTTTATTGAAGTTGAAAAATATTAAATCAATTACTGATCAAGAAATGGTAAATTATGTTAGATCTAATTTACTTGATATAAATTCTCCTAATCCTTCTGTTGAATCTTTACTGCATGCTTTTTTGCCTCATAAGTTCATTGATCATACTCATGCATCAGCAATTTTAAGTTTGACAAATCAAAAAAAAGGCATAAATATTTGTAAAGAAATTTTGGGAGACTCTACGGGTATCGTTCCTTATGTAATGCCCGGTTTTGAACTGGCTAAAAAAGCGTTACATGTTTATGAACAAAATAGAAAAATTACTTCATTGATACTTATGAATCATGGAATATTTACTTTTGCTAGTAATGCTAAAGAATCTTATGAAAATATGATATTTACTGTTAATAAATTTGAAGATTATATAAATAAAAACCGTAAAAATTTTTTTATTCCTAACGTAAAAGTTGATAAATATTTACCAGTATCAGAAGTAGCATCTATAATCAGAGGTGCCTGTACTTTCAAAGATGAATTTAGTTTTGATGGAATATCTCGTTTTATTGTTACTTTTAGATCAAATCAAAAGATTTTGAATTATGTTAATGGGAAAGATCTCTCAAGATATTCTCAAGTTGGTGTAGTTACTCCTGATCACATTATTAGAACAAAGCATATACCATTATTATTATCTGAACCTATTTTATCAGATAAAAATAAATTCAAAGAGGAAGCTTCTATTGCTGTTAAGAAATTTGTTAAAGAATATAAAAGCTATTTTATTAGGAATAATATTAGATATGAACTTTCAAAATCAGAATTAGACCCTATTCCTAGGGTTGTATTGGTTAAAGGTATAGGTTTATTCGCTTTAGGAAGAAGTTTAAAAGAAGCAAACATTGCTGCTGACATAGCAGAAAATACTATAGATATTATTACTGATTCTGAGTCTTTAGGTGGGTTTGAATCAATAAGTGAGTCAGATTTATTCGATGTTGAATATTGGTCATTAGAACAGGCTAAATTATTAAAAGGTTCAAAACTTCCTTTTGATGGCGTTGTAGTTGTAGTAACAGGAGGTGGTGGGGAGATTGGATCTGCAGTATCAGAATTATTTGTAAAATATGGTGCTCATGTCGCTGTATTGGACATTAATTATAATTTAGCTAAATCTATTTGTAGTAATATAGGCAGAAATGCATTTCCTTTTGAATGTGATGTTACAAATAATGAATCTGTAGTTTTAGCTTTTGAAAATATTACAAAATTTTTTGGAGGTATTGATATTGTAGTTTCTAACGCTGGAGCAGCATGGGAAGGAAAGATTGGAGAAGTTGACGATAGCATATTAAGAGAGAGTTTTGAAATAAATTTTTTCTCTCATCAAACTGTTGCTAGTAATGCCGTTAAAGTAATGAAAAATCAAAATATGGGAGGGGTGTTACTGTTTAATATTTCTAAACAAGCAATTAATCCAGGTTTGAATTTTGGTCCTTATGGATTACCAAAAGCTGCAACTTTATTTTTAGTTCGTCAATATGCTTTAGATCATGCATCTGATGGAATAAGATCAAATGCAGTAAATCCAGATAGAATTAGAAGTGGAATTTTGAATAACGACCTTATATCTTCTAGATCTAAAGCACGAGGCCTAACTGAAAAAGAATATATGACAGCAAATTTATTAGGAAAAGAAATTAAGGCTAAAGATGTAGCATTGGCTTTCGTGCACCAGGCATTGCAATCTAAAACTACTGCAGATGTGACCACAGTGGACGGAGGGAATATTTCAGCAATCTTACGTTAGATATATACTAAATATATTTAGTATATATCTAGTTGACATTCAGTAGTTTTAATACTAACGTGATAAAAATATTTATTTAATTTTATTTTTGGAGGATTAATTTATGAAATTGATTATTAAAGCAGATAGGTTAATAGATTCTAATTCTTTACATCCATTAATTAATTCTGCATTAGTTATCGAAAACGGAAAAATTGTTGAAATCATTTCTCAAGATAAATTAAAGGATATTAGTATAGAAACATTCGATATAATTGATGCTGGAAATAGCACAATTATGCCGGGTTTTATTGAAATGCATTCGCATATGCATGTAAATGCTGAAAGTGATGCATATAAACAAGTAACTACCGAAAGTAATGAATTTTTACTCATGAGGGCTGTAAAAGCTGTAAGATCAACTCTTAGTTCAGGTGTGACAACAATGAGAGATCTAGGTAGTAAAAATGAAATAGCATTTCCAATCAAAGAGGCTGTTAATAACGGTGTAATACCAGGTCCGAGGTTGCTAGTTACAGGAACTCCAATAACTTCTACAGGAGGGCATTGCAACTCTTTTGCTTATGAAGCTGATACTAAAGATGAAGTAATTAAAGCTGTTCGAAGGCAGTTTAAAAAAGGGGCAGATTATATAAAAATTATGTCTACTGGAGGTGGATTTACTCCAGGGACGAATATGAGGAAGGCTCAATATTCAGCAGATATATTAAAAGCAGCTGTTGAGGATGCAGAGCGATTAGGCTTGAGGGTAGCTGCACATTGCCATGGAACTGCTGGTGTAATAAATTGTGTTGAAGCAGGAATTCATAATTTGATTCATTGTAGTTGGTTATCTGAAAATCCTTCAGAAATGTTTGATTACCATCCTGAAATTACAGATCAGATAGTTGCAAAAGGGTTATTTTTAGATCCTACTCTTGGGGTTGATCGTCTAAATCAAATTCGTGATCCCCAGAGATATAAATTGCGATCAGAGCTTAAAGATCCTGTAAAAAGATTTGAAATTTTAAAAGATATGTGGGTTAGAGGAGTTAAATTTGTTACTGGTATGGATTCTGGCATGACTAATGCAAGATTTGATGACTTTGCTGTAATGCCGCAAGTTATGGTTGAAGATTTGGGGATTTCTAACATGGAAGCTATAATATGCTCCACTAAAACATCAGCAGATTGTTTAGATATTCTTCAAGAAACTGGCACTTTGGAGCCTGGTAAATCTGCTGATGTGATTGTTGTGAAAGGTAATCCGTTAGAGGATATAAAACTTTTGAGTAATGTTGAAGATATAATTTTAAAAGGAAAAATAATTAAAAGAGATGGGAAGCTTTTGATATAGAAAATTATATACTCGGATTTCGAGGTGTTTGGTAATGGATATTTCAGGTAAAGTAATGACTGTTAAAGGGGCAATAGATCCTTCTGATTTGAAAAAGACTATTACTCATGAACATTTTTTTATAGATTTAAGTAAAAGCCATTTTCCTCATCAGCCCCCTATTTATAATAAACCTGGGAATAAAACTATTGGAAATACACCGTCGTCATCTTCGTCGACCCGAGCTACTAATTATCCTTCAAGACCTACTGAACTAGATTTTCCTGCTACAGAGTTAAATTTGTGGAATGCAAAAGTCGATTTTGGTAATTTGCATTTAGCTAGAAATAGTGAACCAATAGCAGATAATTATATTCTTTCAGATGTGAATTTAGCAATAAAAGAAG